>OGPA01000255.1_pt1 | contig 60785 bp, 34 predicted proteins | sample 1552841 | NCBI WGS metagenome assembly OGPA01 (sample SAMEA2579916, study PRJEB22360) | human gut metagenome
GGGATAGCTTCAATGATTGCTTATATCTGTCAAATTAATGAAACATTCAAAACTGTCAAAAGGTGAGCTATCTCGACTCAATAAAAGGTAATTCAAATAATTTTGGATTATTCATATCGAACACATATTAAAAAAGGGTAATCAACATAAGTCGATGACCCTTTTTATCTTGTAAATATACGGATACAATACTGCGTGCGAAATATATAACAAGGAAAGGAATTGATGGGCCCTCCGATGAAGGAATGAACCTTTTTCAGTGAGAACTTTTGTTTTGAGATTAGAAGGTACGGAGACTGAAAAGATGTCTCTGTACCTTTTTTTCTTTCTGTATCAGAGGAAATGTCCACTTTATTTCGGTTCTTTGCAAAAAAAAATTGAAGTCGCATGCAGTATTCCCGCAGTCATTACATTTATATAATAAACACGCGCGGCGTTGATGGGTGAAGAAGAACTGATAAGGCAGTGTATGCGGGGTGCAAATGCAGCCCGTAAAGAACTCTACGATACTTATGCCAAACAAATGTTAAACATTTGTTACCGGTATACAGGAGGTATGGACGTGGCGTATGATCTGTTGCATGACGGATTTCTGAAAGTCTTCTCCTCCTTCTCAAGTTTTACGTATCGTGGGGAAGGGAGTCTGAAAGCGTGGATGAGCCGTATTTTTGTGAATACAGCACTGGAGTATCTTCGAAAGAAGGATGTACTCAAACAAATAGTCCCCCTTGATATGATTGCTGAAACAGAGGAGGAGCCTCCGGAGGAGATCGAACAGATCCCGACGTCGGTTCTGATGCAATTCGTCCAGGAGTTACCGACAGGGTACCGCACCGTGTTTAACTTATATACATTTGAAGAACGAAGTCATAAAGAGATTGCCGAGCTCTTACATATCAACGAACGATCATCGTCGTCGCAACTGTGTCGGGCAAAAGCAATGCTGGTAAAGAAAGTAAACGATTACATTCAGAAAGAAGCCGGAAAATGAAAATGGAAGATAAATTAATACAGGAATACCGGATACGGGAAGTTGATTTTCAGCTGCCGTTACCGGAGGATGGCTGGGAAAAGCTCGAAGCAGCGTTTTCTGCTACTCCACATGTCCGTCGCTTCCCTTATCGTTGGTTGGCGGCAGCAGTGTCTTTTTTGGCAGTTTTAGGTTCGGCTCTTTACTTTATGGGGATAGATAAAGAGATAGAACCGGTCTTGTCGGATATCGTTCTTCCTGCTGAGCAGGGAAGTGGCATGCCTACTCCGGCTTTTGCGCCGATGGAGGAAGTGAAACCGCAACCGGCAGCAAAACAACTGGTGGCTACCGTGCAAAAGAAAGAACCGGTATTACCGGGACTGACAGAAACGGTATCTGAAATTTATATGTCTATCTCTGCTTATTTCCAAGCAGAGGTGGAAGAAGGGGATGTCGTGGTGAATAATTCGAACAGCCGTTCGGTTGTGGAACGTAGCGGTCAGTACGACTATGTTCCTGAGAAGAGTTATGAGACTTTGCCGAAGAAGGAATCTGCATCGGGCAAAGGATGGACATTCGGTTTATATGCCGGAAATATGTTTGATCGTCATTCTTCTGCTACGGGAGGATTACAGATGTTGAATGGTTCGGCAACGCGTTTGGATGTAAGTGTGAATAATAACCCGGGTTCGGGAACTTTTGAAGATTATATGAAGAATGTGGCTTCGAATGCATCGAACTTCCGGGATCCGGGTGACTATTCCATGTTTGAACAGATAGCTGCTGCCAACTACCAGAAGCCCGCAGGGACGAAGGTAAAACACAAGTTCCCGCTTTCGGCAGGACTTTCGGTGAAGAAGAAGATTAATGACAAGTTTTCGGTGGAAAGCGGGTTGGTTTATACCTTCCTTTCGTCGGAACTGTCGGCCGGTGAAGTAGACTTCTTTTCGCAGGAGCAGCGCCTGCATTATCTGGGGATTCCTTTGAAGGTGAATTACACCTTGTGGAAGAAAGACCGTTTGTCGGTTTACGCTTCTGCCGGAGGAATGGCGGAGATGTGTGTGGACGGTAGTCTGAATACGAATTATTACCTGAATAACGTTCGTGAACGTAAGAGTAAAACTGACCTTGATATAAACAAGATACAGTTGTCCGCTTTAGCTTCATTGGGTGTACAATATGACATATCTAAACCCGTTAGTATCTATGCCGAACCCGGTATCGCCTATTATTTCGATGATAAGAGTGTGGTTGAGACGATCCGGAAAGAGCAGCCACTCTGTGCATCGGTACAATTCGGAGTTAGACTTTCATTTTGATGAGATGTGATGATGATTTCCTGTACAGGGAAAAAGATGAGCAGGGTTTCCGACGGGGAGCCCTGCTCTTTCTTTTTCAGTTGACTGTCATCTGTCCACTGTCAACTTTTACTGACATTAACTCGTTGTGTAGGAGCCATGTTTGCATTGCGGTAATTGATCTGTTCGACTACGTTTTCTGCCAGGTCGCGGAAAGCGGCTCCGGTGATCGTATCGGGGTTTAGGGCAACAGGTGTACCGTTGTCGCCTCCTTCACAGATACTTTGTACAATAGGTATTTGTCCTAACAGGGGAATATTCAGTTCTTCTGCCAGGCGTTTGGCTCCTTCTTTACCGAACAGGTAATATTTGTTTTCCGGGAGTTCGGCGGGGGTGAACCAGGCCATGTTTTCAACCAATCCCAAGACAGGAACATTTATCTTTTCGCCGGTAAACATGCTGATACCTTTACGGGCATCCGCCAGGGCAACTTCCTGCGGTGTGCTGACAACGATAGCACCGGTGATAGCCAGTGTCTGCACCATTGTCAGGTGAATATCACTTGTTCCCGGTGGCAGGTCGATCAGGAAATAATCGAGGTCGCCCCAGTTGGCATCGCCGATCAGCTGCTTCAAAGCGTTGCTTGCCATAGCACCGCGCCATAGAACGGCATCTTCTTTATTCACGAAGAAACCGATCGACAGCAGTTTGACTCCGTAGTTCTCTGCCGGCTGGATCAAATCGCGTCCGTCAACCTCTTCCATATAAGGACGGGCGTCCTCTACATTGAACATCTTAGGCTGTGAAGGGCCGAAAATATCGGCATCCAGCAAACCTACCTTATAACCGAGACCGGCCAGCGCCACAGCCAGGTTGGCGGCAACCGTACTTTTACCTACACCTCCCTTTCCGGAAGATACGGCAATGATATTTTTTACCTGCGGAAGCAGTTTGTCCGGTTCGGGACGCGCTGCCTGACGTGCCAGCACTTCGATGTTTCCTTTGATGTCGACCTCTTCACCCACATAGGTAAGGATAGCTGTTTCGGCAGCCTTTACGACTGATTTGATAAACGGATCGTTAGGTTTCTCGAAAAGGAGTGAGAAGCTTACCTTATTGCCGTCGATCCGTATGTTGTCTTCTACCATGCCCATTTCGACAAGGTCTTTCCCTGTCCCCGGGTAACGCACTTTAGCTAGTGCGTCCATGATTAGCTTAGGATATATTGCCATAATATAGATTGTATAATTGGTTGTCTTATTTGCCGGAAGCCAGTGCGCTGCGCTTGCTCCGGTTGAAACTGCGGTAGGGATCGAGTTCGATCTCAACATCCGGTTCGATCAGTTCATCTCTTTCCTCACAAACAAACTTGATGTATTTGATGTTCAGTCCGCGATCGAGCCATTGCTGTTCATAATAGGTTTTGATAGACAGGATATCGTCTACCAGATCCGAATGATACAGATCGTTGTGACTGAACAATACGGGATATTTGTTGGCTTTCACCATTTCGCAGGTGTACGTATACATGAAATTGCTGTCGGTCTTGAGGTGGATAATGCCGTCGCCGGACAGTATTTCGCGGTACATTTTCATGAAGCGGGTGGATGTCAGGCGCTTGTTTACTTTTTTCATCTGCGGATCGGGGAAGGTAAGCCATATTTCGGCAACCTCACCGGCTGCGAAGAAATGGGAGATCAGTTCGATGCTGGTCCGGAGGAAAGCAACATTGGTCATTCCCGATTCGTAAGAGTCTTTGGCTCCGGTCCACATGCGTGCACCTTTGATGTCTACGCCGATAAAGTTCTTATCGGGAAACAACCGTGCCAGTCCCACTGTATATTCACCTTTACCGCAACCCAATTCAAGCACGATCGGATTGTCATTCTTGAAAAACTCCTTGTGCCAGTGTCCTTTCAACTCGAATCCTTTCTCTTGCAGAACGGCAAACGGATACTGGAAAACATGCGGATATTCCGCCATATCGTCAAACTTTGCTAACTTATTTTTTCCCATGGTGCAAAGATAATACAAATTCATCAAAGAAGATATCGCGGTAATTGTTGCCGATGGCTATTTCGTATTTGTCGATGTAGATATCGTTATTGTCGAAAGAGGCTATTTGTTGGGTGTTGACGATGTAAGAACGGTTTACCCGCAGGAATACTTTGGGAAGTAGTTCGTGTATCGCTTTCATGCTGGTTTTGGTGATGATGCGCTGGTCGGGAAGTTGAATGATTACATAATCTTTTAACCCCTCGATGAACAATATATCCTTAAAATTGACTTTGAAGAAACGACGTTCGGACTTGACAAACATGAACTCGCTTTGGACGTTCTCTATGTTTTCCTTTTCTTCCGTAAGTAGAAGCGCATGATATGATTTGGCTTTCTCTACCGCTTTCTGGAACCTATCGAAGATAATCGGTTTCACCAGGTAATCGACGGCATCCACTTCGTAACTGTCGATTGCATACTCAGCATAAGCGGTTGTGAATATAACAAGTGTGCTTTTAGGAATGGTACGGGCGAAGTCCAGTCCGGTCACTTTGGGCATGCGGATATCCAGAAATATCAGGTCGATCGGGTGCTCTTTGATAAACCGGGCAGCCGAAGTGGCATTATTGAAACTACCGGCCAGTGTCAGTCCTCCGGTTTCATTTATCAGCATCTCTACCGCTTCACGGGCCAGAGGTTCGTCGTCTACGATGATACAGTTCATAAGTCCAGGTGTAAATTAACGGTGTAACTTTGTTTATCTTCTATGATTTCTAGCGAATGGCGGTCGGGATACAGTAAATCCAATCGTCGCCTGATGTTTTTCAGGCCCAGTCCGCCGATACGGTTGTCTTTTTCTTCCTCTTCGGCAGGCTTCGAGTTTTCACACCGGAAGGTCAACCGGTTATCCTGCACATTGAAAGAAAGATATACAAACGAAGCATTCTCCCCGTCCGTATTATGTTTGACTGCATTTTCTACAAAAGGGATAAACAACAGAGGTGGTAGCCATACACCGTTGATATCGCCCTCTTTGGCGATGGTATAATTGAACTTATCCCGGCGAATCTTCTCCAGGTTCAGGAAATCACTCATAAAACGAATGTCAGAACTGAGTTGTATCCTGTCTTGGGCACTGTCGTTGAACTGGTAACGCAACAGGTCTTCCAATTTGAACAACACATCTGCAGCTTCGTCACGTCCTTTCCTGATCAATACATATACATTGTTCAGCATATTGAACAGGAAGTGCGGATTGATCTGGCTTTTCAGGAATTTCAGTTCCGATTGCAGGGTGGCGGCTTCCAGTTCACCGACACGCTGGTTGTTGCTGATCCAATGTTTAAAGAGCATCATAGCAGAAGAACCGGCAACCAACAAACCACTGGATATCGTTGATGACAGGATATTTAACCAGATTACCGACTGGCTGGTAGGCAGATTCTCGAACCGTGTATCTTCGAAAAGTGTTTGGAGAGACCCTAATATCACAATCGATACAAGAATCAGAGTAAGTGCCGTGGTCAGGTAGAGAAGTAGATGCCCTTTGAGTAGAAACCGTGGCACCAATACATAAGCATTTGCATAAATGAGCATATTAATGATCAGGAAATAACAGATCCATGAACGGATACGTGCCGGAGTAATGATCAGCTTGTCCGGCGTATCCCAGAATACATTGATCGTGATAAGAAAAACAACCAGTTGCAACAGGAGATGCCTGTAAATTCTTTTCCGTGGACTTAACAGGAAATCAGATACTATATAATCTATATTATTTGCCATGCGTATTCAATTTTAATAGAATAGTACTTGTTCCCATCTCTTTGTCCTGCGTAACGGATAATGAATAATTGTCCGGATAAAGAAGGTCGAGGTGTGTTGTGAAGCCATCCAATTCTTTGATTGCCGGTGTATCGGTATCATCGAACCGGCAGGTGATAGAAATCAGCTGGTTTTCCCGGCTTACCTGCAAGAGTACAGATGGACGGCTTGTTTGTTTCCCGGTTCTTTTCAAGGCGTACTGAATAATCGGCACAAGCAGGAGGGGAGGAATAAGCACTCCCCTCAGTTCCGTTTCCGATACAATCCGGTAATCGAACGAATCGGAATAAAACTTCTCCAATGCCAGGTAATTATTAAGAAAAGAGATTTCAGAATTTAATAATACCTTATCGCGTGCCCCGTCATACAGCTGGTAACGTAGTAACTGGCTTAACCGTAACACCATATCCGCCGCTTTCTCCGGTTCGCTTTTCGATAACACGGCAGTCCGGTTTAATGTATTGAATAGTAACGATGGATTCACCTGTTCTTTCAGGTTATCCACTTCCGACTGTATCTGTTTCTTTTCCAGTAGGTTTACCCGCTGGTTTTCTGTCATCCAATGTCTTAGTAACACGGTCATGGAGATACCGGTGATACAGATCATGTTCAGCATGAAGTCCGACAAACTATCCAGAATACTGACTATATTGAAGTAAGAACTTCTGATCGGAGGAATACCGGATGAAGTGAATATCCAGTATTCCTGCACATACCGTATCGATATAAGCAGTAAGATGGAACTGGCGGAATAAATGATATAAGTCAGGTACCTCTTTTTTAGCAATAATCCGGGTACAAGCAGATAGAGATGGAGATAACCGACTATAACATAGGAAATCAGTGTACTGAAACCTGCCAGGTAAACATAATTATCCAATAACTCAACTCTTGTTCCGTATGTATAGATGTTCTGGTTGAGTGATACTGCCGCTACTGCCACGAGCAACAGGATATGACGCGCTATTCTGTATCTGGAACTGACCAGAAACCGATACAGGAAAGTTTGTTTATTAATAGGGTTGTCTGTCATATAGCGGTATCCTCTTTAAGTGTCCGAAATTACTATTTTATTTGTTACCAGTCTGCAAAACGGTTAAAATTCTAGTTTATAACTGATATTACTGATAGGAATACTTTGCCCGTTCCGCTCCATCACACCGGATTTTAGGTTGTAATGATAGCCGTAATATTCTTTTGTACCCGTTACATTCAGTGCTTTGATTGCAAATTCATGCGCGACTTTCTTTTTATTTATTTTATAGCTGACGGTGAAGTTGGCGATGAACATGACCGGATATTGTTGTGAATAGGCGCGTGTCTCGTCATATTGCGCTTCCTTATCCGGATGAGCCAGACTGGCTTCCGTATTGAGGGGAGAATAACGTTCTCCTCCCTGCAGGGTGAATTTTGCATTGGCACTCAGGATATTCTGTTTGTTTTTTCCTAGCATCCACTCCTTTCCGATCAAGGTATTGAGTATATACCGGCGGTTGAACCGGGTATTGTGCCAGACACCGTCTCCACCTTTGTATTTGGAATCAAAAACAGATGCCGTTATCAGATAATATAATCCTTTGCTCAGATACTTCTCCAGTGTGATGTCTACTCCGATGTTCCGTCCTTTTCCCTTGTTGACCAGGGCTTCTTCCACATAAAACTCTCTCCGGTTGAGGACGGAATAGGAACTATCGGCAATAACCGGAACATCGTACAGGAACTGGGCATACGGTTCGACTTTAAAAAGCAAGTTGTCGGATAACTTATAACCGAATGTCAGCATCAGATGATGGGCTTTCGTGAAATCGAGGTCTTTATTGACCAACTCCTCACCGGAACTTTTGGAATTGACAAAATAGACATCCATCTTTTCCATACGGCTATGCAGGCCGTAAGCCAGTGCGAATGAGGTACGGCTGGTCGGCGTCCATTTCATTCCCAGGCGTGGTTCAAGTGTCCAGCTATTGTTCAGCGTCAGCACCTGGCTGCTCAGACCTACGTTCATAGATAGTTGGTTGGTTATCCCGAAAGAAGAACTGGTATAAGCGGAGATCAGGTCGGTTTGCCCTTTCCCTTTGGACAGGGTGTTTAACGGAACTGCTTCAAACGGGGCCAGGTTCAATCTCATATCGTAGAACATCCGGGTATAGGTGAAACCTGTCTGGTTGGTATGCCGTGCACTGAATTTCCTGCTGTAAGAGGAGGTCAGGATCAGGTTTGTATTGTTGTACTTTTGATAAACGAAGGGTTTGAATGTATGATCTGCTGTATAGGAGTCTTCTGTAGCGTTCATGCCGGAATAGGTAGCTGCCAGAGTTGTTTTCAGCATTGCGTCATTCGGAAAGAAATAACGGTGCCCGACTCCCCCCGCTGCCATATATTGTTTGGCTGCCGACTTGAAGTTATCGCGGGTATGTTCCCATTCCTGCGGGTTATCTTCGAAATCTCCTTCATATTTGTCGATCAGGCTGGTTCCCCAAACGGAGAAGGTACCGGCTTTGCGTGTCGGAAAGTTGAATTTAAAATTCAGGTCCTGGTAATCGAGCTTACCGCCCATATCTAATCCGGGATAGATACGGTTTAGTAATCCGGTTGTGGAATAACGGTAATTGAAAATGTAGGAGGCCTGGTGCTTTTTGCTTAAGGGACCTTCCGAAGCAACATCAAAACCTAATATACCTGCCTGGATCGTGTTTTCCATTTTCCGGTTATTTCCGTTCCGCAGCTTCATGTCGAATACTCCGGATACAGCATTCCCGTATTCGGCTGGAAACGCACCGGTGAAAAAGTCGGAATTGCCCAATACTTGGCTACTGAGCGAAGAGAGTATTCCGCCACCCAATATCGAAATATCGGCAAAATGGTTCGGATTGGGTATTTCCACATCTTCCATCCTCCATTGAAGCAGGTGAGGGGCATTCCCGTGGATGGATATCCCATTGCTTGATAGGTTGGCGGCCACTCCGGCAAACGAACTCACCAGGCGTGCCGGATCATCCAGCCCACCGGCATAACGGCTGGCTTCTTCCACACTGAGCATACGGGCTCCGGTGACAGCCATCTTATTGAGCGGCTGTTCTTTGTTTATCTGCGGGCGGATAACGACTTCGCTTAGCTCCTGGGCGTTCTCTTTCAGTGAGATATCCAGATAGACCTCCTTGGCGGAAGTGACAAGGACTTCCTTGAATATACCAGGTTCGTAACCTAAATAAGTAGCCTGTATATTGTGTCTTCCTATTGGAATGCCGGATAATACAAACTGCCCTTTTTCATCTGTGGTGGTTCCTGTCCCGGGCATATCCGGAAGCATAATTGTCACATCCGGCATCGGGTGACCGGAGGCTTTGTCGATGACGGTTCCGCGTAGAGTTTGTGCGGGTTGGTTGTCTACGGTTTGTTGGGCATAGCCACCGGTTACGGATACAGACCAGATAAGCAGGAATAAAAAAGTGATTGTACGATGCATATTAATTATTGAATTGGGTGATACTGAGGATTACGAAATACTTCCGCTGTTTTTCTTGTTTTTGATACGTGTCAGGATATCGTAGACGTATTCGAATACCGTGCCTTTCCATTTGCTTCGGGTTATTTCTTCACTGAAAACATCTTCGAACGTATCGAATACTTTGATGCAATCTTCCGGATCTACTCCCGAACGACTTGCTACTGCTGAAATGACTTCTCTTTTGTTCATAACTCTTTTGTCTTATGATTATGCTGCGAAGATAATCTGGTAAGGAAAGTGCTTTTTAGTTTGTAGACGGAAGTGCTTTTTTCGTATATAGAATTCTTATTGCTGTCGACAAGGTCTTGCTTCGTTTCAGTAGCGGAAAAATACGTTTCGGAAAATTCCTGTTTCGTTTCAGCAAAATAAAATAAGTTTACAATACATCTAAATAATAAGTTTACATCAAAATGAATGATTGGATGATTAAAATTGTTGAGAAAAATGGCAAACACATTATTGTTGGGGCTATTAGCTTCATTTAAGTGTGCCGACTATAAGTCGGTGCCGGCAGAAAATAAAGCAGTCGCGGAAGAAGAAAAAGTAAATCCGGAGGTTTTGGATAAGCCTATGTTTGAAGAGAACGGACTGGTTGTTAATAGATGATCGAATGAACTTCAGAGACATTCACAGTTACGCCACAAACCAGACGGATTTACTGACTTACTCGATGAACGGGCAAAACAATCTGGGCTTCCGTGTCGGTATTTGCTTCTGATAGGTTCATGATATATGTTTTCTTATAAAGGGGGTATCTGAAAATTGATATCAGATAGCCTCTTTATTTCTTTGAAAGCCTTACATTTGTGCTTACAATAGATCATCAAATTATGCAGAACAAATACAATCATTATTTTAATTTCTTCCTTTTTTCAGGGTTAGCCTGCTTCTCTTACTTTTTCATGGTGCTTTATTCGGATATCTCTCCGCAGCATCAGAATCTTTTGATCTCTTTCTGGGCTTTCCTGTTAGTCGTATTTGTTTTTAATGCGTTAGGGTTCAGTATTATGCTGATCAATGAATGGCAGAAGAGAAGCTATCAATTTCTGGTAAGGGGGAAACATCAATTATTGATTAATTGTATTTTGATGGCCGGGCTTTTGTTTCTGCTGAATTATCTGTTGTTTTCTATTGTCAAGGTTTTATTGGAGATTCCTTCGCCGTTTGCGTTGAGGGGAGCAGGTGTACGGATGATCTTTGTGGTGTGGCTGGTGGAGATGGTGATTGTCAGCCTGACGATGGTTGCTAATTTTTACAGACAGCTGATCGTTCTTCATGAAAAGGCGAACAAATTGGAGGAGAGTGCGATAAAAGCACAGTATGTTGCTTTGCAAAACCAGGTAAATCCGCATTTTCTCTTTAATAACCTGAATACGCTGATCTCGGAAATAGAATATAATCCGGAGAATGCCGTGGTATTTACCCGGCGGTTGTCGGATGTTTACCGGTATATTTTACAAAGCCAGCAGGAGGGACTGGTTACTTTACGTTCGGAGATAACCTTTTTGAAATCGTTCATATTCCTTCATCAGGTACGGTTAGGGGATTGTCTTTTCGTGGATAACAGGATCGATCCTGCTCTGCTGGAAAAGAAAATACCGTCTTTCACTTTACAGTTATTGACCGAGAATGTGATCAAGCATAATATAATTAATTCGGATAAGCCGATGACCATTCATCTGAGTACTACGGAAGACGGGAAGATGCTGGTGGTAAGTAATCAGATCCGGATTAAGCAGAACGTCATTAAATCGGGAACCGGGCTCAGGAATCTGTCTTCCCGGTATAAACTGATGAATAATCAGGATATTATCGTGGAAAATGATTCGAATTGTTTTACCGTTAAAATACCATTGCTGAATGAATAAGATAAGAGCTGCAATTATTGAAGATGAAATTCCGGCAGCCCGTCTGTTGAATAAGATGCTGACGGAGTTGCGTCCCGAATGGGAGATCCTGTTATTGCCGGGAAATGTGGAAGGTGCTGTGAAATGGTTTAACAACAATCCGCATCCGGATATTCTGTTCCTGGATATTCAGTTGACAGACGGTGTTTCTTTTTCTTTTATCGAACAGGCAAATCCCGAATGTATGATCGTATTTACAACGGCTTACGATGAATATGCGATCCGTGCCTTCAAAGTGAACAGCATAGATTATTTGTTGAAGCCTATCGATAAGGAACGGTTGAACGAGGCATTGGAGAAGTTTGAAAAACTAGTCTCCAAATATTACAGGGACTTCGGCAAACAGGGGGATATTTTACAGATACTTCAAAATATAACCGGCCCGGCAAAGAAATACAGGACGCGATTCCTTATTTCGGGAGAAGACAAGTTGTTTACTTTGCAAGTGGATGACATCGCTTATTTCTACACGGAGAATAAGATCACTTTTGCCGTTACCCATCAGAATAAAGAATACATTATAGATATGTCTTTGGATAAACTGTGCGAACAACTTGACCCCGACCGCTTTTTCCGGACTAACCGGCAAACGGTGGTAAGCGTGCAATCTATCCAGAAAATAGAAAGTTATTTCCTTGGTAAAGTGGTTGTAAAGGTAATCCCGCCTTTTAAAGATAAGATCATTGTAAGCCGCGAGAAGATCAGTACGTTCAAATCATGGCTGAATTATTAACCTATAACTATCGGCTCTTTTAAGACCTGCGTTTCAGTTTCGGAGGGCACGGATTAATGCAGATACTATCAAATATATAAAATCAAAAATCATTTTTATAACTGATATTTTCCCTGAAATATAGAGCTTTGGAGCGGCAAATGTGCTGAATCAGATAATTCGTATTAATGATTTTACAATAAAATAACGAGCGAATGAAAAAGCTTATACTATTATTTATTACTGTTACTACTTTCTTTAGTTACACCGGGGCTAACGGGCAGTCCGTCCGTTTGACCGGATTACAGAGTGATCATCTTGAAACTCCGGTAGGAATCGATAATCCGACCCCTCGTCTTTCGTGGAAAATGGAAGACAGCCGACAAGGGGCAAAACAAACATCTTATCGTGTGTTGGTGGATAAAGACTCGATGAAAGTTGTAAACGGAAATGCCGATATATGGGATAGCGGAAAAATAAATTCCGGGGATATGTTGATAACTTATGCGGGTAGACAGCTTGAACCTTTTATTAAATATTACTGGAAAGTGATAGGTGGCGATCTGGAAAAGAAAGAAATAGCTTCACCTGTCAGCTCTTTTGAAATGGGGATGATGCATATAAGGAACTGGCAGGGAGCCTGGATAGGTGATGGGAAAGATATGGACTATCAACCAACTCCTTATTTCCGTAAGAAGTTTGCAGCAGGTAAAACAATAAAATCGGCACGAGCCTATATTGCCGCTGCCGGATTATATGAGTTATATATCAATGGGGAGAAAATAGGAGATCACCGCCTTGATCCGCTGTATACCCGTTTCGACCGGCGTAACTTGTATGTAACTTACGATGTGACCGGTCAACTTCAGAAAGGGGATAATGCCATAGGTGTACTTCTGGGTAATGGATGGTATAATCATCAATCGAAAGCTGTATGGGATTTCGATCGGGCCCCCTGGCGTAACAGACCTGCTTTCTGTATGGATCTTCGTATCACTTATAATGATGGTAGTATTGAAACAATTCCTACCGATCTTAGTTGGAAAACATCTTCGGGAGCATTAGTTTTCAACAGTATCTATACCGGAGAACATTACGATGCACGTCTCGAACAGACTGGTTGGAATACTCCGGACTTCGATGACTCTAAATGGAATGGAGTAGGATATAGAGGCGTCCCTTCCCAAAATGTTACGGCACAACAAGCCCGGCCGATCCGGAATGTATTGACTCTCCCGGCGAAATCTGTCAACAAAATAGATGAAAAGACGTATGTTTTTGATTTTGGTCAGAATATGTCAGGCGTTACCCGGATAAAAGTATCGGGAGAAAGAGGTACGGAAGTGAGGATTAAGCATGGAGAGCGGCTTTTTGATAATGGGCGTATCGATATGTCCAACATTGATGTTTATTATCGGGGAGATAAGGAAAAAGATCCTTTCCAGACAGATATCTTGATCCTTAGCGGTGGTAATGATGAATTTATGGCGAAGTTCAACTACAAAGGCTTCCGTTATGTGGAAGTCTCCAGCGATAAGCCGTTGGCACTTGATCAAAACAGCCTGACAGCTTACTTTATGCATAGTGATGTTCCTCCGGTGGGGCAAATCAATACTTCGAGCGAGCTAGTCAATAAGTTGTGGTGGGCAACCAATAACGCTTACCTGTCGAATTTGATGGGCTATCCGACCGACTGTCCGCAGCGTGAAAAGAACGGATGGACCGGAGACGGGCATTTTGCCATTGAAACGGCTTTGTATAATTTTGATGGAATTACCGTCTATGAGAAATGGTTGGCCGACCATCGCGACGAACAGCAACCCAACGGAGTACTCCCGGATATTATCCCGACAGGAGGATGGGGATACGGTACCGACAACGGGTTGGACTGGACAAGTACAATAGCCATTATCCCCTGGAACTTATATATGTTTTATGGCGACAGCAAACCACTGTCTGATTGTTATGAGAGCATTAAACGATATGTCGATTATGTGGATCGTACAAGCCCTAACCATCTGACTACCTGGGGACGTGGAGATTGGGTACCAGTCAAATCCCAGTCCAATAAGGAACTTACCTCTTCTATCTATTTTTACGTGGATGCCAGGATACTGGCGAATGCCGCTAAATTGTTTGATAAAAAGGATGATTATGTCTATTATACAGCATTAGCCGGGAAAATCAAAAACGCGGTAAATGATAAATACCTGAATAAGGAGACTGGCATCTATGCGAATGGTAGCCAGACGGAATTAAGTGTTCCTTTGCAATGGAAAATAGTTCCCGACAATATGATAGCTAAAGTTGCACAAAATCTGGCAAAGAAAGTGGAAGAGGCAGGATTTCATCTGGATGTCGGTGTGTTGGGAGCAAAAGCGATCCTGAATGCGTTGAGTGAAAACGGATATCCGGAAGTTGCCTATAAAGTTGCGGCACAAGATACTTATCCGTCGTGGGGTTGGTGGATTGTCAACGGAGCAACAACCTTATTGGAGAACTGGGATTTGAAAGCCGAACGCGATATTTCGGATAATCATATGATGTTCGGGGAGATCGGCGGATGGTTCTATAAGGGGTTAGGAGGTATTTTCCCCGATCCGGAACAGCCGGGTTTCAAACATATATTATTACGTCCCAATTTTGTAAAAGAGTTGAAACATTTTGAGGCACAACATAATTCTCCTTACGGACGGATTATTTCGAAGTGGGAGTGGAACAAGAAAAAGATCAAATATGAAGTAACTGTTCCTGCTAACAGCACGGCAACTCTTTATCTGCCGGATTATATAAAAGGAGACAAAGTCATCGAACTGGAGTCGGGAAGGCATAATCTGGTTTTAACAGTATCGAAATGACCTATAAAGTAAGAGCTTTTAGGAAAGTATTATTCCTATATCTTGTTTTATGGCTTACCGTCTAACTTACAGATTATTACAGTTTCCTCGTAGTTCCTTGCTTTGGAAACTCTAGTTCCCTCGGCAGGGAACTGCAATTTCCTCGGCAGGGAACTGCAATTTCCTCGGCAGGGAACTGGCGTTTCCTTAGGAGGGAACTGTAGTTTCCTGCTCGGGAAACAGAAAGGATACTACATAAAAAAAGAGATACCTCAATGAGATATCTCTTTTTTTGCTCTTCCTCTTGGACTTGAACCAAGGACCCTCTGATTAACAGTCAGATGCTCTAACCAACTGAGCTAAGGAAGAATTTTCAATCTTTAAAGAGTTTTCCGAACGCTTTCGTATATCCCTTTCTGAAATTGCACTGCAAAAGTAGAGGTTCTTTTTGAAATATGCAATATCTTTGCAGAAAAAAATGAAAAAATGAATACAATAGGCTTAGGAAATGCTTTGGTTGATGTTTTATTGCGGTTGGATAGCGATGATGTACTGACGGAAGTAGGAATAAAGAAGGGAGCAATGGATATGATCAACCAGGAACAGATGGTTGCAATCCGTAAAACACAGGAACGTTTGGAAAGAAGCCAGGCTCCGGGTGGTTCAGTCTGTAACACCATGCGTGCTATGGCATGCCTTGGGGCAAATGCCGGTTTTATAGGTAAGATAGGAACCGATTCGGTTGGTGAATTTTATGAACAAGCGCTTAAAGATGCCAATGTTGTTCCTTACTTTATTAAAACACCCGGTATTTCCGGTAGCTGTACGGTGTTGATCTCGAAAGATGGAGAACGCTCTATGGGGACATTCCTCGGACCGGCTCCTACAATCACACCGGATGAGATAAAAGAAGATATCTTGAGCAGGTACAATTGCATTTATATAGAAGGTTATCTTTTAGTGAATGAAGAACTGGTTCGTTCAACGATGCAGAAAGCCAAAAAGTTAGGCTTGAAAGTAGCTCTCGATTTATCTAATTTTAATATTGTCAATGCTTTCAAAGGATTATTGGATGATATAATCCCCAACTATGTCGATATTCTTTTTTCAAACGAAAGTGAAGCCGAAGCTTTTACAGGACTGAATGCTCACGAAGCCGTCAAAAAACTTTCCGGTATGGTGAAAGTTTCTTTGGTTACATTGGGCAAGGAAGGTGCATTGGTCGGTAGCAACGGCCAGATTATATCTGTTCCCGCAGAAGGAGGTAAGCCTATCGATACAACCGGTGCAGGCGATCATTTTGCAGCCGGCTTCCTTTATGGCCAGTCTGTCGGTGCCACTTTGGAGCAATCAGCCCGTATCGGTTCGCTTCTGGCAGGATATATTATAGACGTGATCGGAGCCCGGATTCCGGATGATAAATGGGAACAAATAAAGTTAAAAGTAGATACGATATTATCCTGAAATGTGTTTTATGCATACATTTACATCCTTAATTAACTAAATATTCTATGTATAAGCAGATACGACGAGAAAGATTGATAGGTTTGTTTTGTTTATTACTCCTCTTCGGGAGTATTATGCCGGGACAGGCTCAAAAAGATAACCGCTTTGAGGTGAGTAAGAACCTCGATATTTTCAATGCGCTGGTAAAAGAAGTTGAAATGTTTTATGTAGACTCCGTTGATGTGGAGAAGACAGTGCGTAGAGGGATCAACAGCATGTTGGGTAGTCTCGACCCTTACACCGAGTACTATCCGGAGCAGGAAATGGACAAGCTGAAAATGATGACTACCGGCGAATACGGTGGAATAGGATCTTATATCCGTGGACGCCAGGAAGGTGGCGTATATATTATCGAACCGTTTGAAGGGATGCCTGCTGCATTGGCCGGACTTCAGGCCGGTGACCGGATCCTGGCTATCGATACAGTGGATGTGACAGAAAAATCATCTGATGAAGTAAGTAACCTTTTGAAAGGAGTACCTAATACAAAGATGGTATTGAAGATACAACGTCCCAATGAAAAGAAGCCGCGTGAAGTGGAACTTTTACGTAAGCAAATCCTGGTAGATCAGGTTACTTACTACGGTGTGCGTGGTGATGGTGTCGGTTATATCTATCTAAAAGGATTTACCGATAAAAGTGCTCAGGAAGTAAAGAATGCTTTTGAAGACCTGAAGAAAAATCATCAGATTAAATCGTTGATCCTCGACTTACGTAATAATGGAGGCGGTTTGCTGGAAAGCGCGACACAGATTGTCAGTATGTTTGTTCCGAAAGGGAAAGAAGTGGTTTCGACCAAAGGGAAGATTAGCCAGTGGGACCGTACCTATCGTACGGCTAACGAACCGTTGGATACGGTTATGCCGATGGCAGTCCTGATTAATGGCAACTCCGCTTCTGCCGCTGAAATCGTTTCAGGTTCATTACAGGATATGGACCGTGCCGTATTGGTGGGACAGCGGTCTTTTGGAAAAGGATTGGTTCAGTCTACACGTGAACTGCCTTATAATGGTAGCGTGAAGATCACGATGAGTAAATATTATATACCCAGCGGCCGTTGTATACAGCAAATGGACTATACGCATCGGAAAGCTGACGGCAGTGTAGCTGCTATTCCGGATAGCCTGACATCGGTATTTTATACCTCTAAAGGACGTCCGGTACGTGATGGTGGCGGTGTTCGTCCCGAGTTCGAAATAGAAGAGGAAGAAATGCCGACTATGATGTATTATCTGGCTACCGATTTTGTGTTGCTTGACTTTGTAACGAATTGGGCGCAGAAACATAAGACGATCCCTCCCGTAGATGAGTTTACTGTTTCGGATGAGGATTTTGAAGCTTTCAAAAACTATGCAAAGGAAAAGAATTTCACTTACGATCGTCAGAGCGAGAAAGTTCTGAAGAATCTGAAGGAGATTGCCAAGTTTGAAGGGTATATGAATAGCGACTCGACAATCTTTAATGAACTGGAAGCCCGCTTGACTCCGAACCTGGACAGAGATTTCGAGCTTTATAAAGACCAGATCAAGAAACTGATGGCCTCAGAAATAATAAAACGTTACTATTTCCAGAAAGGGGAGTTGCTGGAAAGCCTGAAGGATGACAAAGTACTTGAAAAGGCCATCGAGGTTTTAGGTAATCAGGAATTATATAATAAAACATTAAGTACCCCGGAAGAAGGTGATGCGAAATCTGTTGAAGACAAATCCAAACCTTCCGCCGGAGGAAATATAGCTTATGTCTTTGATCAGACAATAGGATAATCCTCTACTTATAATTAAGTATATCGGGAACTGACAGGCTGAATTTTGATACCTGTATTTGTTTCCTGATATACTTTTTTGTTTTAATACCTTCCGTTTTACTGCTTAAAAACAGTCCGGTAGTTACATCGTTCAAATAACATCTGTTGTAATATACAAGGATTTTTTTCAAATATGTTTATCTTTGCCCGCATAGAAGCGCATCATGAATGAGAAGGCATACATAAAACTATTCAATTATATTTTCGCGAATCATCGTGAACGGTACATTCGGTTTGCATATTCATATACCTATAATCGTGAAGTAGCAGAAGATCTGGTTGCAGAGAGCCTGATGTACTATTGGGAGAACCGTAACAAACTGGATGATGTGAGAGATATTCCTTTATATATATTGATCATCATTAAAAATCGATGCCTGGATTATTTACAGAGGGAGCATACGTGGAATAATATCGCAGAAAATCTGTTATCTAATAAAGAGTGGGAACTTCAAATGCGCATATCCAGCCTGGAAGCCTGCGAGCCGGAAGCGTTATTCAGTAAGGAAGTGCAAGATCTTATTCAAAAAACACTGGATAAATTGCCTGAAAAATCAAGCCGTATCTTTATCATGAGCCGTTATGAAGGGAAAAGTTATCAAACGATAGCCAAGGAAACGAATCTGTCTGTAAAAAGCGTTGAGTTTCATGTCAGTAAAGCATTGGCAGCCCTGCGAAAAGAATTAAAAGATTATCTGCCGGCCCTTCTGTTTGTCTTTGACTTCTTCTATAAATAAAAAAAAATCATTTTTTCTTTTAGGGTATTTGTTCCTTTATTCGCCCTTATTATAGAAACAGGAAAAAATGGAGCAAAAGTTATTACATAAGATGTTCAGTGGGCAAGCCACAGATGACGAACTGACGCAGATCCGTCAATGGGTAAATGAATGCAAAGAGAATAGAGATTCATTCTATCATGAGCGTGCTTTTTTTGATGCGCTTCAATTTAACGATGTTAATATAGATGTGCGTGTACGCAAACGCTCGGTGACTTTCTGGAAATGGGCCGGGAGTGTCGCTGCTGCCGTCATTGCTTTACTTCTGTTTTTTAATGTACCAACCCATTTCGAAAACAATTCCCCACGGGAGATTGCCTTTAATACGATTAAAGTACCTGCCGGACAGCGGGTAGAAGTAACCCTGGCTGATGGAACCCATCTTTGGTTGAATGCCCGGTCTGAGTTTTCTTATCCGGTATCTTTTAATGGAGACAAACGTGAGGTACATTTAAAAGGAGAAGCTTTTTTCGACGTGGCCAGAGACGAAAATAAAAAGTTTATTGTGAATACCGGACGTTGTGAAGTCGAAGTTTTAGGTACTCAGTTTAATGTGGATGCTTATGGCGAAGATGATTTCTCAACGGCCCTCTTAAGAGGAAGCGTAAAAGTTACCGACAAATCTCAATCAAATGAATCAGTTGTGTTAGAACCAAATAATGCAGTCAGACTTGATAATGGAAAACTGACTGTTACTCCCATCACCGATTTCAGTCCTTACAGTTGGAAAGACGGAGTCATCGCATTTAAGGATATTAACTTTGAAGTTTTGATGAAGAAACTGGAGAAGAATTATGGTATCCGTATAACGGTTGAAAATTCCGGTCTGGATAATTATGCATGTAGTGGAAAGTTCCGTATTTCAGATGGAATTGAAGAGGTGTTGAGAGCATTGCAGCAAGACGCCCGTTTTACTTTTGAATGGGATAGTGGAGAAGAAATTCGTATTCAATAACATTAAATTATACAGCCTATGAGATGATTTAAAAATCGAAATGAGGGATAGCTATGCCCCAATGTGAAAATTAATCTAATATCATTCTTAAACTATCACAAACATGAAGAAAAGAAAAGTATGTGTATCTCGTATTTTAAAGATGGCCTTTTTGTTCTTCTTTTCCAGCTCTATCTGTTTACAGGCAGAAATGGTAAAGTCACAGAACGTACGGATTACACTTAGTAAAAACAATGTCAGGTTGGAAAATATATTAAACGATATTGAGAGCCAGACGAATTTGTTATTCATTTATAATAAAAACGTGAATGTTAACCGTAAAGTATCAATTGAGGCTAATAATATATCTTTGGAGGAAGTCTTGAAGAACTTATTCGATAACAACGTTATTTACAAAATCGAAGGATCTTATATCGTTCTTTCCCCATCCGCGATAACAGAAGTCAAACAACAGGCCAAAATAATTACGGGAAACATTGTCGATCAGAATGGCGATCCTGTCATTGGAGCTAACGTTGTAGAAAAAGGTACTACCAATGGGACTATTTCGGATGTAAACGGTCAATTTACATTGAACGTCCAGCAAAAGAATCCGATATTGGTTGTCTCTTATATCGGTTTTACGACAAAAGAAATTCCTGTCGGGAATGCCTCTGCTTTGAATATTAAATTATCAGAAGACTCTGAGACACTGGATGAAGTAGTAGTTGTTGGATATGGTGTTCAGAAGCGCGCTTCGGTAACAGGCTCGGTAGCCTCTCTCCTGTCTAAAGATATTGCAACAGTTAAAACGCCTAATGTAAGTAACGCACTGGCTGGTAAACTCCCTGGATTGCGTGCCGTACAAAGAAGCGGTGCACCGGGCGATGATGATGCCAGTATCGATATCCGTGGTTATGGTAATGCACTGGTTATTGTAGATGGTGTAGAGCGTGATTTCAAGCAAATCGATGCCAACGATATCGAATCTATCAGTATTTTGAAGGATGCTTCGGCTGCCGTTTATGGATTCAAAGGGGCGAACGGCGTTATTCTTGTTACAACTAAAAAAGGGGAAGTAGGAAAGCCGAAGATCAATTACAATGGTTACGTCGGCATACAGAATATAACCCGTTATCCTGAGTACTATAACGGATATGAGTATGCAACCCTGTATAATGAAGCCCAACAGAATATAGGAATAGCAGCTCCTTATTCAGCAGAAGACCTGGAACGTTTCCGGCAAGGGATTGGCACGACAGACTGGTATGACGAGGTCATTCGTAAAACGGCTCCTACTACTTATCATAACCTGAGTGTTTCCGGAGGTGCGGAGAAGGTAAAATATTTCTTCTCTTTAGGATTAACAGATCAGGAAGGAATTTATCGGTCAAAAGCATTTAATTATAAAAAATACAATGTACGTTCCAATATTAGTGCTGAAATTGTAAAAGGGTTTACTGTCGACCTGCAATTAAGCGGACGGTTGGACACACGAATGAAACCATATGAAGCGGAGCCTTTGAGTCGTAGTATTCAGATGGCAAAACCGGTGTTTCCTGTTTATGCAAATGATAATCCTGATTATTGGTCTAATCCTGGAGATAAAGGAAATCCGGTTCATCTGTCTGATATTGATAATGTCGGGTATGACAGGAGAGATCGCCGTGAGTTTAATGGATCGATTGGCTTGAACTGGGAAATACCTTGGGTGAAAGGGCTGTCCGCTAAAGCTTTATTATCTTATGATTATAACAATAAATATAGTAGGAAATGGTATAAAGAATATTATGAATATGCTTATGATGCAACTGCTGATGTCTATAATGCTTCCGGCAGTCATACCATTTCTGAGTTGACGACTCAGAACGATAATTATTTCAGGCCGAATGGGCAACTGTCTATGAACTATAAAAATACATTCGGCAAACACGATTTAGGAGCATTGATATTGTGGGAATTTAATAATGATCGTACTGATATTTTGAAAGCATACCGTCAATTTACGGTTGGAGCGATCGATCAGATGGATGCAGGAGATAAAACAAATATGAACAATGGTGGAACGGCACGCGTTTCTGCCCATGCCGGTTTGGTTGGTCGTATCAACTATGCATACGATAATCGATATCTGGCAGAAGTAAGTTTTCGTTACGATGGTTCATATAAATTTGCACCGGATAACCGTTGGGGATTTTTCCCGGCTGTATCTTTAGGATGGCGTGTTTCGGAAGAAGCATTCTTCAAAGAAGCATTGCCGGTGGTTGATAACTTCAAAATCAGAGGATCATATGGAAAAGTCGGTGATGAGGGTGTCACCGGATATACAGATGATGATGAGAATAATGGTAAATACAGAGCCTACCAATATTTAACAGGTTATCTGTATCCGTCAGGAAGTTATGTGTTGGGATCAGGAGGTGTAACGAATGGAGCCAAAGACAGAGGTATGCCTAATCTGGCTTTAACCTGGTACGAATCCAAGACAGCTAATATTGGGTTTGAAGCATCTGTATTATCCGGTTTGGTAAATGTGGAGTTTGATTATTTTATTCGCAAACGAACCGGACTTTTAACAAAACGTCAATTGACGTTACCTACGACATTCGGCCAAGAACTACCGGTAGAAAATTTGAACTCAGATAAAAATCAGGGGTTTGAAATCGTTTTAGGACACCGTCATAAGATCGGAGATTTTACTTATGATGTAAAGGCAAACTTTTCAACGACCCGTATTTATAATGAACATGTTGAGCGTGCAGCTTCTGCTAATATGTATGACGATTGGAGAAACAATAGTAATAATCGTTATAAAGATATCCAGTGGGGCAAAGTTTGCATCGGACAGTTTGAAAGCTGGGAAGAAATTCTAAACTCTCCGATCCAGGATAATAACGGAAATAAATCACTGATGCCGGGTGATCTGAAATTTCAGGATTGGAATAATGATGGGATCATTGATGGGAAAGACGATCAACCTATCGGACATGGAAATACTCCCCGGATGTATTATGGTCTGAATCTTTCCGGAGAATATAAAGGCTTTGATCTGACTCTGTTTTTTCAGGGAGCAGCAGGACATGAAGTATTTACAAGTGGTGATTTTATGTCTCCGTTTATCCAGCAAGGTCTCGGTAGCGGTATAACACTTTGGTTAGACCGCTGGCATAGGGAAGATCCGTCCGATATGTCAAGTGAATGGATTCCGGGGTATATGCCTGCACTTCGTCCGACCGGATTTTCAGCAAATGCCGGTAATAATACCTGGACAAAACAAAAAGCAAACTATTTGCGACTGAAAACTATTGAATTAGGTTATACTTTCCCGAAAAAATGGATGCAAAGGGCAGGTATTGAGAACTTGCGTATATATGTAAATAGTTTCAATACGGCAACGATAACCAGCCGCACCGGAATAATGAAGTATATGGACCCTGAAAATAGCGACGGTATGTTCCGTTATTATCCGCAAATGAAAACATTTAACTTCGGTGTTAACCTAACATTCTAAAAATAAGAAACGATGAAGACAACAATTATAAAGAATATTGGATGTGGACTGCTTTTATTGAGTGTGACGGCTTGTACTGATTATCTTGAAAAAGAGTCCTTCGACATCATTACTCCTGAACAAGTATGGCAAGATCCGAAATTGATTAATGGCGTAATGGTTAATTTGTATGATGGTTTGAATTTAGAAGATTTTAATTATTGGTATCGTGATGCATGGCGTTTGCAAAATGCATCTTCCATGTCTGATGACGCTCAGGGATCCTTTCAAAAAGATCCTCTTTTCGATAATGGAAATGCAACCTATACGTATGAAGATGCATTATTTGAGCAGAAATTCTCTGATCGCTATAAGAATATAAGAAATTGTAATGACTTTATAAGCCAATTGGAGGATGCGACGGCATTGTCGGATACTGAGAAGAAATTGCTTTTGGCAGAATCCCGTTTCTTGCGTGCAATGCATTATTTTACCTTAGTGAAACGGTATGGAGGTGTGCCTCTTATCAGCGAACCGCAAGTCTATGACCCTGATAATCTGGAATCATTGATGGTTCCCCGCAATAAAGAAGTCGAGGTCTACGATTTTATTATAAAGGAGTGTCAGGAAGCTTCACTGGATCTTCCGGATACAAGAAACGCGGATGTCAAGTACCGGGCCAATAAATATGTAGCGTTAGCATTATGCTCCCGTGCTGCATTATATGCCGGTTCGATTGCGCGTTATGGTAAGATACAGCTGGATGGTCTTGTCGGTGTCCCATCTTCCGAAGCAAATCGTTTTTTTCAGGCCTCTTATGATGCATCTAAGGCTATTATAGAATCCGGTTTTTATGATTTATATAATAAAAAACCGGATAATAAAGCTCAGAACTATTGCGACATGTTCCTGAATGGGAACGGAGATAACGGGGAATATATTTTCCAAAAGCAGTATAATGTAGCCGGAGGAAAAGGACATGACTGGGACAAACGTAACGCTCCATTCTCTTATCGTGCCGGTGGCTGGGGTTGTGGTATCGCTCCAACTCTGGAAATGGTAGAAGCTTATGAGTATGTGGATGGTTCCGAAGGTACATTGAAATTGGAAGAAAATGGCAAACCTCTTCGTTTTGATAACCCTTATGATGTTTTCTCCAATAAGGATCCACGTCTTTTCGCTTCGGTTTATTTACCGGGTTCTCCTTGTCAGGGTAGTAATATAGACTGGAGAAGAGGAATTATCGCTTCGGATAATGAAAGGTATCAGGCAACAAGCCAACCGGACGGAGGAAATACTGTAGAAATTAACGGCATAACCTATAATACTTCAGGTAAAGACGGAGGGGCTGATGCCGGAGATGCATCTAAGACCGGTTTCTATCAGAAGAAGTTCTGGGACGAGACGTTGATCGATATGAATATGGGCAAGTCCGAAACTCCATGGCCTGTATTTCGTTTAGGAGAAATTTATCTAAATTTGGCGGAAGCAGCGATGGAGTTGAATAAATCTTCAGAAGCGTTGGAGGCTGTCAATGAAATTCGTGAGCGTGCCGGAATAGCCTTATTGTCAAATATCAATATGGAAAAGATACGTCACGAACGTAGAGTTGAGCTCGCATTTGAAGGACATCGCTTCTGGGATATGAAACGTTGGAGGATCGCTCATTTGGATGTAGCACAAGGTGGTTTGAACGGATTCAGAGGGACAGCCTTGTATCCCTGGTATGATATTCGTGATGGCAAATATGTGTTTGAAAGAGGATATAACTCCCCGAAGCAATTACGTATTTTCCTTGAAAAGAATTATTATACGAAGATCAATCAGGACGATATGAATTCGAATCCGAATCTTGTTCAGAATCCGGGCTTTACAAATTAATCATCTAACTAAGAAATTCGATATGAAAAAGATAAGTTTATTACTGCTGACTGTTTGCTCATTATGCTTTACGAGCTGTTTGAGTGACCTGGATAATTACGACTCTCCTAACGGAGGTATCAAGGGACAAATACTGGATGCCGGAACGAATGAACCGATCCCTTTACCCGTACAGGGATCTACCGGAGTTATAATCAACATGTTCGAACAGAATACGGAGGCAACGCAATCGGTCGATTTTTATGCTAAAATGGATGGATCGTACGAGAATGCAAAGCTGTTCAATTGTGATTATAAAATCGTGGTAAATGGTCCGTTTGTTTCCCCCTGCGAAGAATTTGTAACAGTGAAAGGACAAACAACCTTAGACCTGAAAGCGACTCCTTATGCAAGGATTGAAGCTTCTGTTCAGGTAAACGGAAAGAAGATTGCCATTACATACAAAGTTATTCCGACAAGTTCCAACTTTAATGTCTCCGAAGTATATGGTTATTGGAATTTTGCTCCGGGAGTGGATAATGGAAGTGCTAATCAGGCAGGAAAGCAAACTGTCAGGGAGTTGGAAGGAACTATCGTTTTTGACTTGGAAAACGATAAAAACTATCAGGACAATTTGTACAAAATACAGGGTAATGGCAACAAAATATATGTGCGCGTCGGTGCTAAGACCGAAGGTGCAATTAATTATAGTACCATCGTAGAAACTGTAGTACAATAAATAACCCCGGGCACAGGTGTCCAACGAAACGGATACCTGTGCCCTCCTTATTCTTTAGAACATGAAAAAAAGTATCTTACTCATCAGTCTGGCTCTTTTACCGTTTACGGGATATAGCCAAAATGTTTTACCGGACTGGGCTTTAGGTGGGTTTGTCAGGCCGGAGAAGGCAAATCCGATCATTACCCCTAATCCTTCCAGCCAGTTCGACTGTCCTATGCAAGGCAAAAAGATAGGATGGGAGGAAAGCGATGTATTTAATCCGGCAGCAACAGTCAGAGACGGTAAAATCTGTATTCTGTATCGCGCAGAAGATAATTCGGCGACAGGCATTGGAAAACGCACTTCACGTATCGGGCTGGCAGAGTCGGAAGACGGTATTCATGTACAACGTCGAAGTACGCCTGTCTTGTATCCGGACAAGGATAATATGAAGGAATATGAGTGGCCGGGAGGATGTGAAGATCCCCGGGTGGCCATGACGGAAGAGGGTGTATATGTAATGGCTTATACGTCATGGAACCGGAAAGTACCACGTCTCTGTATTGCAACTTCCCGCGATTTGATCAAATGGGAAAAACATGGTCCCGCTTTTGCAAAAGCTTATAACGGACGTTTCAAAGATATGGCATGTAAATCCGGTTCAATGGTGACGAAAATAGAACATGGCAAACAGGTTCTGGCCAAAATAGATGGAAAGTATTTCATGTATTGGGGTGAACATATGGTGGGTGCTGCAACTTCGGATGATTTGGTAAACTGGACTCCGGTATTGGATGACAAAAATGAATTGGCTGTCGTTATCAAACCGCGCGACCAGTACTTTGATAGTGCATTGACAGAATGTGGCCCTCCTGCTGTAATGACCGATAAAGGTATCGTATTGCTTTACAACGGTAAGAACCAGACAAACGATCACAGACGCGACAAGCGTTTCACTGCTGGTGCTTACTGTGCCGGCCAGATCCTGACGGACGCAAAAGATCCGATGAAGGTTCTGCAGCGTCTCGATGTGCCTTTCTTTCGTCCGATGGCATCCTTTGAAAAGAGCGGACAGTATGTGGATGGAACGGTTTTTATCGAAGGGTTGGTCTTTTTCAAGAACAAATGGTATCTCTACTACGGATGTGCAGATTCACAGGTGGGTGTAGCTGTTTATGATCCGGAAAAGAAAACACCGGGAGATCAGATTCCAGGCTCCCTGACCCAGGCGCAGACTCAAAATTATTATCGGAATCCGGATAAAATATATCTGGATTCCAAGTCCGGACACAACGGCAATTTTTCCTGGCAAATGTATAAAGCCGATGAAATAAAAGATCCTGCAGAGAAAATTTCACGTCCCGGTTATCAGTCCGGAGAATGGATGCCGGCAATTGTTCCGGGTACGGTCTTGAACTCACTCGTTCATAACAAAGTTTATCCCGAGCCCTATTATGGCTTGAATAATAAACTGGATAAGGATATTATCCCGGATCTGGCAAAGGTGGGGCGTGAATTTTATACCTATTGGTTTCGTACCGAATTTAATATACCGGAGAGTTATAAAGATAAAATAGTCTGGCTCCAGGTGGATGGAATCAATTATCGCGCAGAGATCTGGGTGAATGGTCAGTTGTTGAGTTGTATGTCGGGTATGTTCAGACAGGACTATATCAACATAACGGACTATGCACAGGTCGGTAAGGCGAATGCTCTGGCCATTAAAGTTTATCCGGTAGATGTGCCGGGAACGATTAAGCCTAAACGCTGGGGAGCTGTCGGTGAATTCCATAATGGAGGTGATGGTAATATCGGATTGAATACGACTATGCTGATGAGTGTCGGCTGGGACTTTACGTTTAATGATGGTATCCGCGACCGCAATACCGGTATTTGGAAGAATATCAGTTTGTATGCCACAGACAAAGCCGTTCTACGAAATCCTTTCATCAAATCGGATTTGGCCAAGCCCGGTTATGATTTATCCAGGCAGACTGTTAGTGTGGAAGTCACAAACCCGACTCAGCAGAAGGTTAAATGTCTTGTTAAAGGTGAAATTGTCGGTGAGAACATCTCTTTCAGTAAAGAGATTGAAATGTTCAGAGGGGAAAGGAAAGAAGTCACTTTTACTGCAGATGAATTTCCCCAGTTGATAATTAAAAATCCACGTTTGTGGTGGCCTTTATTTAAAGGAAAACCTGAACTTTATGAATTGAAAATGACAGCTCTTGTAGACGGGAAGATATCCGATGAGGTTAAAACTCGTTTTGGTATCCGGGAAATCACATCCGACCAAAATACACCGGATCAATCACGTCAGTTCTATGTCAATGGAAAGAAAGTTTTTATTCGTGGAACCAACTGGATACCGGAAGGTATGCTTCGTACGTCAGACGAACGCACGTATGCCGAACTTCGTTATACCAAGCAATCGGGTATAAATCTGATCCGTATGTGGGGAGGTGGCATAGCCGAGTCCGATTACTTTTTTCAGTTGTGTGATGAAATGGGGTTTCTGGTCTGGCAGGAGTTCTGGATGACAGGAGATACGAAGCACCCTCACGATGCTGATCTCTATCTTAGTAATGTTGAGGCGACCGTCAAGCGTCTGCGCAACCATCCGTCGTTGGCTTATTATGTTTCTTCGAATGAAAGTACCGAGATGCCGGGAGCCAAAGATTTGATTATGAAATTGGATGGAACCAGAGGATATCAGATGCAATCGGAATGTGACGGAGTACACGATGGCAGTCCTTATAAACAGGTCAATCCAATGCAACATTATGAAAATACAGCCTCAGAACGTGGTAGTCGTGTAGACGGCTTCAATCCGGAATACGGTGCTCCGACAATCCCGACTGTTGAAACTTTGCGGGAAGTGATGGATGAGAAGGATTTATGGCCGATCAACAAAGAGGTATGGGATTATCATGATGGTGGCGGTTTCCATCTGATGACGTCCATGTATACGGATCTGACAAACAATTATGGAACGTCTTCTTCCATTGAAGAGTTCGTAGCCAAAGGACAATTGGTAGGGGCAATGAATTCCAAATCGATATGGGAAGTGTGGAACTATAACAAGTTTGATTATGGCGATCGTTATGCTTCCGGCCTGTTATTCTGGTATCATAATTGTCCGGTACGCCAGGTGTGTGCCCGTATGTGGGATTATTCCCTGGAACCGACTGCATCGCTTTATCATACGCAAAATGCCCTGGCGCCGTTGCATCCCCAGTTTGATTACCTGAAGAATACGGTTTCTGTGTACAATGATTATTATCGTTCGTTTAAAGGGTATAAGGTAACGGCCGAGGTGTATGATATAAAAAGTAAGAAGGTCTGGGCGAAGAGCCAGGCGGTTGACTTACCGGAGGATGGTGTTGCCAATGACGTTTTTGTCATCGACTTTCCTGCAAATATTTCCCAGGTGCATTTCATAAAACTTTATTTGTATGACGATAAGGGTGAATTGGTGTCGGATAATTTTTACTGGCGTTCCAATGATAAATATGAAGGTTCAAAAACGTTGACGGGGCCGACTTCTTCCGGTTTTGAGAGTCTGGCCGATTTGAAGGAAGTGGCACTTAAGGTAAAGTCCGGTGTCTCTAAAAAGGAGGATTGGCAGGTCATGGAACTGAGTATTCAAAATCCATCTTCTTCAATCGCATTCTTCGTTCAGTTGCAATATATAGATCAAAACGGAAAACCGGTGAGACCTAGTTTCTACAGCGATAATTTCTTTTCTCTATTACCGGGAGAGTCTAAAAAAGTAGTTGTAGAAACAGCTCTAAAAAATCTTCCGGAGAAGGGACGGTTTATTGTGAAGGGATGGAATGTGAAATCTCAAGATGTCAAGGTCGTTTTTGCACGATAACAGGGAGTGTTATGCCCATGCCCTTCACCTGTCACAATCAATATATATTATTGTAAAACAGTAGGTTCTTGTGAAGGCAGACGTTTCACAAGGGGTATGTTGCTTTAACAAAAAAGTCCTGTCTTAACATTTCAAAAGTCAGGACTTTTCCAACGGGTAGTCACCGCTTTTTCTCCGGTAACTACCCGTTGGTTGTCGGGTGCTTACCGGTTTCCGATAGGGCAGGTATTTGATGCTGTCGCAAGGACGTGTCACAGGAAAAAGCATATATACAGCTAGTTGCAAGGTGTGACGGGTGAGACGTGTCCGGGGCGGACTCGGTGGATAACGCGTGTTTCTGTTTATTTATTTGAACTTGATATGTAAAACAACCAACTCAGATACTGTTCCGACCCGGTAAGGCGGCCCGGCTATGCCGATCCCCGATGAAACATAAAACTGGGTCGGACCTTTTTTATAATATCCGTAAGGACATTCGTAAATAAGCTTCATCAGTAGTGGATAAGGCCATAATTGTCCGTTGTGGGTATGGCCGTGGAGTCCCAGATCTACACCATTCATTGTCATCTCGGCGAACGACCAGGGTTGATGATCCATTACGATAATCGGTTTGGTCGTATCGATATCGGCCATCAGGGTATGTAATGCATTACGTTTTTTATTGACATAATCGTCTCTGCCGATCAGATAGAAAGAAGAGTCGGGCTGCACTACCGAATCGATCAGTAATGTTGCTCCCGTCTTTTTCAGCCAACGGTATTTGGCAAAGCGGTTGGCGCGGTATTCATGGTTACCGTTAACCACATAAACACCTAGGGGGGCCTTTAACTGTTGCAGGTCGTCTTCTATGTGTTCGTTTTCAGCAAACCGCGATTCGTAGTCCATGATATCTCCTACCAGGAGCACCATGTCCGGATGTTGTGCATTACTCATTGCCACATATCGTTGAACCATTTTTTTTCCTATCACTTCCCCGATATGCAGGTCGCTCATCATCACGATGGTCAGGCTGTCGCGCTGGCTGGAACCTTTGGGTAGTGTAACATACACTTCTTTGACAATCGGATGGGCTACAGTCAGATAAGCTTTGATCATCAAACCGGTGACTCCGATGATAATGAGAAAGAATAAAGTCTGCTTTGTTTCTTTCCAATGAGTAGTTATCCATTGGGGGAACCAGTGGAAAAAACGGTTTGACAACCGGATCACTTCCAGTGTCAGGAGCGAAAGTGTGATGTATATGGAGGCAATATACCAACTGTTGCAGATATATTGTATGGTAGTCATTATGTTATCCGGCAACTCGTTGCGGAAAATAAAGCCAAAGAAATAGAGAGACAGTTCAAGAATGAAGAACAATGCATAAGGAATACGCCAGCTTTTCTTTGCCGGTATTGCCTGGTATCCCCGCCAGAAAATATAGGGATTCAGCAACAATTGTGCTACAATCGATTGAATAAAGACTTTCATACCTTGTTTCTCTTACTTGAACGTGATATTGAATACCACCATTTCACTGTTTGTCCCGATACGGAAAGGGGGACCCCATAACGATAATCCTGAAGATACATAAACGTGGCTGTTACCCCATTGTTTGTATCCGTAGCTTTGTTCGAACAAATGGTCTGTCACCAGACTCATCGGCCAGATCTGTCCGCGGTGCGTATGTCCGCTGAATTGCAGGTCGATACCTGTCTTTGCTGTTTCCTGCAGGTCATACGGTTGATGATCTAAAAGGATAACAGGCTTGGAGGGATCAATGTTTTGTGCCAGTGCCTGAAGGGATAACCGGGAAGGGTTATGGCGGTCGTCACGGCCGGCCAGTTGAAGCCCGTTGGGCAGTGTAACAACCGTATCACGTAACAACCGGATAGGAGTAGACTGGATAAAGTCGACACTTTTCTTTATTCCACTGATATATTCGTGGTTACCGGGTACCATGTAAATGCCTTGCGGCGCCTTCAGTCGCGATAGTTCTTCCTGCATATTTTCAGCATAAAGAGGTGTGACACTGTTATCGATCAGGTCCCCTCCGATAAGGATCAGGTCCGGTTGCTGGGCATTGATCATATTCACATATTTCTTCAACTGTGTCTTGTTTGTTCCATAACCCAGGTGAACATCACTGATAGCGACCACCTTCACCGCCTGTTGATTACTGTTGGCAGACTTGTTGATAACTATGTTGATAACTTCTGTATTAGGGTGTTGATAATGATAATATCCGTAACTTAACAGACAGAGTGTCAGTAGAAAAGATATGTAAAATCCATATTTAAAACTCCCGTTGAAAAGTTTGAATAGATCAAACGCTATCAACGAGAGTACCATATACAATGTGAAGACAAGCCATCCCGTCCCGATCTCATGGATCGTATGAGCCAATACATCCGGATATTTAATATTCCTTGTCAGCATGCTGACAACAAATGAAAGCGCACAACTCCAGAATAAGACTGTCAGGAGCATCTTTACTCCGAAAGGCTGAGCAACAAGTGCTTGCGCTCCTCTAATAAATATATAGATATTTCCGGCAAAATAAGCGCAGAAGATGGCAATGAAAATTATAGGCATTTTGTCAAATTTTCGGCAAAGATAATGCAAATAGTCTTATTTCGGATATCCTACCGGATTATTCATCATTAACACCTGGTTGTCAGAGAGCTTGAGTATCTTCTTCAGTGCGTTCTGATCCATCGATGCCCGAGGTACGGTTGAAAGGCCTATGCCGGCACAACAGAGATTAATGTTCTGTGACACAATGCCTGCGTCCATCGCTGCCATTAATTTTGTCTGGTCGGAAACATTTCCGAAGCGCGACAGGTCGGATACGAGAACAAGGCAAATCGGAGCATCCTTCACGAAATCCTGTCCTCCTCCAACGGCGGTGCGATGGTCGCCTTTAGCTATGGGATTCAATGCGTGTGCTTTTGCATCATATAGATAAGCACCCTCTTTCATAATTACATAAACATCGATGTCCTGTTTATTCAATGCTGAGGGAGCGGTACGTTTCCCGTCTGTACGGTTAATACCGTTGGCTGCCCACAACAAGTCTGAAAGGTCCTGAATGTTTACATCCTTTGCTGCATATTCACGGTTGGAATGACGATCGGAAAATGCTTTCATAACAGCTGTTCCACGAGCTTTGTCAGGGGCATTGAGCTTGATAACTTTTAGTTCCTGTGCATTCATTGCGGTGATAAATAATAAAGCGGTTAAAATCAATGAAATCTTTCTCATATCTATATTTATTAATAGTAAGTCTTACAAATTTAAAAGAAATTCATCTAATCAAACAGCAAAATACATCTTTTACATTTCTTTAATCCTGCTAAATACGAACGGTTCGTAGATTCTTTTACATTTGCAACGGATTAACAGTAAATAATAACGATTTATATAAAATATCAATCGATAACTTCTAAATTCTTTAAATTTGATGAAAGAAAAACTGCTCTACTTATTGTTGGTGTTGATGATGGCTGCGCCTTTGTGTGCGCAGAGCCAGAATGCCGCTGATTACACGATCAAGGGACAGGTCGTTGACTCCCTGTCTAATGAAACAGTTCCTTATGCCACATTGAGTATCGCTTTGGCAAGCGCTCCGCAGAATGCGATCAAACTGTTGGCTTGTGATGATGACGGAAAGTTTACTACTACACTGAAGCAACCAGGCAAGTATGTTATGTCTATGCAGTCGTTAGGAAAAGTTCCTGCCGTGAAACGTTTTACCTTGTCTGAAGGCAAGAAGAGCCTGGATTTAGGTAAATTGTTTATGAATGACGATACCCAGCAACTGAATGAGGTGACTGTTGTTGCTCAGAAGCCATTGGTGACGGTGGAAGTCGACAAGATAACCTATAGCTTGGATGACGACCCCGAAGCTAAGACCAATAATGCCCTCGAAATGTTCCGCAAAGTCCCGATGGTAACAGTCGACGGTGAAGACAAGATCCAATTGAAAGGCTCTTCCAACTATAAAATTTATATGAACGGTAAACCTTCCAACCTGCTGAGTGGTGAGAACGCATCGGATGTGTTGAAGAGTATGCCGGCCAGTTCTATCAAGAACATTGAGGTAATTACCGATCCGGGTTCCAAGTATGATGCAGAGGGGGTTGGTGGTATCATCAATATTATCACAAGTAAGAATGCGATGCAGGGATATACAGGTACGGTGCGTGCCAATGCCAGTTCATTGGGTAGTTTTGGTGGCGGTGGTTATGTTTCTTTGAAAGTCGGTAACCTGGGTCTTACTGCAAACTATGGCTATAATAATCGTAATTCGCCATGGAATGATTCTCATAGCGAACGCGAGACATATAAAGATTGGCTGGCCGAAGATAAGCCCACTAAACTGATTGAAGATGGACGTGCCAAAAATAAGGGACCATTCCAATACGGTTATCTGGAAGCTAGTTATGAAATAGATACCCTGAATTTGATCAGCGTAGGTGCTAATTTGTTTAGAGGGAAAAACAAAAGCCTTTCGGAACTGGATGCCGTTTTGAATCCGTTGGGAGGTAATGCTAATGAATCGGTGGTGCCGATTTATAGCTTCCATCGTAACAGTAATTCCGAAAGCACTTTCGGTTCGACAGACGTCAATGTCGATTATCAGCACTCAACCAGTAAAAAAGATGAGTTACTGACAGTTTCCTATCGTTTTAGTCAGTCGCCGAATGATAATGAAAGCCGTACGGAATTATCGGATGTTGTCACCTATTATTTGGAAGAAGATTATCCGAAGTGGAATATTAACGATGCATCGACCATTGAACATACGGGTCAGGTGGATTATACTACTCCTCTTTTTGAAAAACAAACACTTGAAGCCGGTGTGAAATATATCAACCGTCAGAATAAGAGTAACACTCTGGAACAGATCTATGACGATGCGACCGACATTTGGGTGGATCAGAAGAAAGACAATAGCAAGTTCCGTCATACACAACATATTTATTCTGCTTATCTGGGTTATTTGATACGTCTAAATAAATTTGGTATCAAAGCTGGATTACGTGGAGAAGGAACGAGTTTGAATGCCAAGTACGCTTTGAAGCCGGCTCTCGATTTCAGTTCAGATTATTTTGATCTGGTTCCGAATGCCACCCTGACGTATCAGCTGGATATGTCGACCCAGATCCGTTTAGGATATAATATGCGTATCCAGCGACCGGGTATCTGGTATCTGAACCCATATATCAACGATTCTAATCCACAGAATATATCTCAGGGTAATCCTAATCTGGAATCGGAAAAGAGTAATAATGTTAACCTGAACTTCAGCAAGTTTACGCAGAAGTTCAGTATCAATGCCAGCATGAGCTATACCTTTGTTAATAATCCGATTGAAAGCCATTCGTTCGTGGCAGACTTCTTACCTGACGATCCCCGTTCACAATATAATGGCGCGATGTGGAATACCTATAATAACATCGGGAAAAAACAACAGGTTGGTTTGTTCCTGTATGGAAACTGGTCGCCGAATACCTGGTTCCGTATTTACATGAACGGAGGTATTGATTACGTCGATATGAAAGCTCCTACGCTGAATCTTGAAAAAGACGGAGTCAGCGGACGTGTCTTTGCCGGAACACAGTTTACGCTTCCGAAAGATTTCCGTATCAATCTGCATGGCGGTTATTTCAGCCCGTGGATCGAATTACAAAGAGAGAGATCTCCGTTTTATTTTGCCGGTTTGAATGTCAGTAAGGACTTCTTGAAAAAGAAATTGTCTGTTTCCGTAGGAGCCAACAACCCGTTCTGGAAGACTATGAAAATGGAGACAACAACGAAAAGCGCTGATTTCCATGATGTGTCTACCAACTGGCGCAGTGCCCGCGAATTCCGTTTCAGCATTTCCTACCGTTTCGGTACGATGAAAGGACAGATTAAGAAAGTGAAACGTGGTATCAGTAATGATGACTCGAAAGGTGGTGGTGAAAATAACCAGGGAGGTGGCGAACAGGCTATGTAATTATCAATGATAAATAGATTAAGGTCCGGGTAGAAATATCCGGACTTTTTTGTTTTTGGACAAAAAAGTACCTTTTCTTAGACAAAAAGTATCCTTTATCTTAGAAGGATACTTTTATCTTTGCTCTCAGAATAAAGAAATAAATAACATGAAACACATTTTTATTGCTTTACTGCTGGTTCTTTGCAGTACATCGCTCTTTGCTTCCCGCAAAGAGATACTATTAAATAACGACTGGAACTTCCGTTTCTCGCATCAGGTACAGCGTAGCAGCGGCCAGCGGGTCGATCTCCCTCATACCTGGAATAGCGGTGATGCCCTTATCGGAACACAGGATTATTACCGGGGTATGGGAAATTACGATAAAAAGCTTTTTATCAAGCCCGAATGGGAAGGTAAACGTCTGTTTCTCCGTTTTGAAGGCGTCAATACTATTGCTACTGTTTTCGTTAATTCAGTTTGCCTGGGGGAACATCGTGGTGGGTATGGTGCTTTTGTGTTTGAGATAACTGATCATGTAAAATATGGGGCTGAAAACGAAATCCTCGTGAAAGTAAACAACGCCTTGCAACTGGATATTATGCCGTTAGTAGGCGATTTCAACTTCTACGGAGGTATCTATCGCGATGTAAACCTGATTATCACTGATCCGGTAAATATTTCGCTGACCGATTATGCCTCTCCCGGTGTCTATCTTATACAGAATAATGTCACGAAGGAACAGGCTGAAGTGCGGGCTAAAGTCTTGCTGTCGAACAGTTCGTCGGTCGACACTCCGGTGAAAGTAAATGTAAAGATACTGGATGGTGATAAAATTGTGCAGCAACAGGATATGAACGTAACAGTAGGAGCCAACCAGATACATACGACGGGTTTCGACTTTACCATAAAGAATCCCCACCTGTGGAACGGCCGGAAAGATCCGTTCATGTATCGTACGGAAGTAACTTTGATGGCTGACGGAAAACAGATCGACAAGGTAGTACAGCCGCTTGGTCTACGTTTTTATCATGTAGATGCGGAAAAAGGTTTCTTCCTGAATGGAGAACACTTGAAACTACATGGCGTATGTCGTCATCAGGATCGTGCCGAAAGAGGAAATGCTTTGTATAAGGAACATCATGAAGAGGATGCTGCAATCATTGCTGAAATGGGAACCAACGCTATCCGGTTGGCACATTATCCGCAGGCTACTTATTTCTATAATCTGATGGACAAATATGGTATCGTAACCTGGGCGGAAATACCGTTTATCGGTCCGGGCGGTTATCTCGACAGAGGTTATAACGACTTGCCAGCTTTTCGTGCAAACGGTAAAGAACAGTTGAAGGAATTGATCCGTCAGCATTATAACCATCCCTCCATCTGTTTCTGGGGATTATTCAACGAACTGAAGACCATCGGTGACAACCCGATCGAATATATCAAGGAACTGAACGACCTGGCTCACCAGGAGGATCCGACTCGTCCGACTACGGCTGCCAGCTTCCTGTCTTACGATAGTGACATCAGTAAGATTACCGATGTGATTGCCTGGAACCAGTATTTCGGTTGGTATGGCGGCTCCCCTTCCGATATGGGAAAATGGTTGGATGCCAATCATAAAGCACATCCGGAATATAAGATAGCTATCAGTGAATACGGGGCAGGGGCCAGCATCTATCATCAACAGGACTCAGTGAAGCCAGGTCAGGCTTCGGGCTGGTGGCATCCCGAGAATTTCCAGACGTTTTATCATCAGGGAAACTGGGAAGCTATTGCCGAACGCCCGTTCGTATGGGGCTCCTTTATCTGGAACTTGTTTGATTTCGGGGCAGCCCATCGTACGGAAGGCGATCGTCCGGGTATCAACGACAAAGGTCTGGTAACTTTCGACCGTAAAGTGAAAAAGGATGCTTTCTATTATTATAAAGCGAACTGGAACAAAGACGATAAATTCGTTTATATCGCTAATCGCCGCCACCGTGATCGGACAACCAAGGTAACTGATATTATGGTATTCTCCAATCTTCCGGAAGTGGAATTGTTTGTGAACGGAAAAAGCATAGGTAAGCAAACACCGGATAATTATGCCACTTTTGTGTGGAAAGGTGTAAGCCTGGCAGACGGTGAAAACACGGTCGAGGCACGTGCCGTACAGAAGAAAAACAGTACATCCGACCGGGTGGTCTGGACTTGTAAATAGGAGCTTGTTTTCTACTTATATGATATCCGGATCAGAAAAATAGATGGATTGATAGATTTGTAGAGAACACTTTAATGATTGTAAATGCTTGAGGAGTAAGGTGTCAGTAGATTGATGCCTTACTCTTTTTTTATTGAGTGTATATAGTTCTTAGTGAACTATGTCCTTTCGGCAGAGTCGAACATAACAGATGCAAAAATAAACTCTTGTTGGGTTTGCGGACACACAAATTAGTCTGATTGATGTGCACCAATTGTCCACAAATAGAGTTTTAACATAACAAAGAATCGTATCTTTCTTTTTAGTTATCTGTTGTATAAGTTGTTTTAAGATTAATAATTCGCAGCCAATGCTTCTTTGTTGTTTTTTCTACCGGCATTTGGCTACAGGGTAGAAAATATCATCTGTTTTTACCCATAAATCACCTTTCCTACCTTTTGCATTCAACTGCTTAAGATATACGAACCATTTGAATTTTCTAAGAAATACTTTCTTTTCTTCTCTTTTTTTGAGTTGTATTATCCAGAACCATCAACGATTAAAACAATGCGGACATTATGAATATAATATTTAGAGATAAAGGTGTCTTTGGAAATTAGAGAGCCTTTTGAACGATATACAGAAACAAATCGGATTAAGTTCACTAAGAACTATTTCTCTTTTTGCATGTGGCGAACCAGACAAAGAGTATGTACTCCAATATTTGACCGGTATTGGTGTACGCAAACACTATTTATTCATTAACTAAATCTGGTGTTATTATGACAAAGGATTTTAATCGTTTTTATTTATCAAAGATGTTTATGGGAGCCACTATGCTCCTGACATCGGTAGGAGTGGCTTCGGCCGATCCTGCAAATCCGGGGATAGAAGTTCCGGTAACCGATGTCCTGATCGTTTCGCCACAACAAGCGAGAAAGACAGTAACCGGAACAGTTGAAGACGCCATGGGTCCGATTGCCGGTGCCAACATTGTAGAAAAGGGAACAACGAACGGGACCATTACCGACATGGACGGTAAGTTTACTTTAGATGTCGCTCCGAATGCCATTTTGGTGGTATCCTTTATCGGATACACAGAACAGCAGGTTCCGGTGGGAAATCAAACCTCTTTTACTATTCAGATTAAGGAAGACTCACAAGCTTTGGATGAAGTAGTTGTGGTTGGTTATGGTACACAAAAGAAAGTAAACCTGACCGGTTCCGTGTCTTCCGTCGATTTTGCCGACCAGGCTTTATCGCGTCCTATTACAAATGTGTCGAATGCTTTGGCCGGTTTGAGTGCAGGTGTGCAGGTGATGCAAAGCTCCGGACAACCGGGTAGCGACGGTTCAAAGATCCGTATCCGTGGTGTCGGAACACTTAACAATCAGGATCCATTAGTGTTGATCGATGGTGTGGAAGGTGCTATGGACCTTGTTAATCCGCAAGATATCGAGTCAATCTCTGTGTTGAAGGATGCTGCTTCTTCTTCAATTTATGGATCACGTGCTGCGAACGGAGTTGTTTTGATCACAACTAAAAAAGGAAAAGCCGGAAAGTTGTCTGTATCCTATTCAGGGCGTATTTCTTATGCGCAGCCGACGAACCTGATCGACCAGGTGACCGATTATGCCGATTATATGGAGTGGCTGAACGAGTCGTTCGAAAACATCGGCCAGCCGAACCATTTTGCCCAGAGCACGATCGATCTGTGGCGTGAAAAATCAAAAGATCCGAACGGATTGAATGAACATGGGGTTCCTAATTATATCGCTTATCCGAATACCGACTGGCAGGATGCCTTGTTCGGACACGGTTTGATCAACGATCATAATGTATCTGTGAACGGAGGAACCGAGAAATTGCGTATCTTGATGTCTGCCGGTTATCTGGATAATCCGGGGCTGGTCGACCAAACCGGTATCAGGAAATATTCCTTGCGTGCCAATATAGAAGCGGATGTAACCAAATGGCTGACTGTGGGAACCCGTACATTTGCGTCTCAGGAGGATAAGGATGCGGGAAATTTCGATAATGCAAACAACTTCCTGCGCCAGACAACTCCCGGACTCTATCCGGAGTGGAACGGGCAGTATGGTTATCCGGAAGCACCGGAAGAAAGTGCGACTGCCAACAGTATCCTGGCTTTCCTCAATGCACAGGATGGTAAAAAACAGAAGACAAACTTCAACACGACTTTGTACTCGCGTATTTCTCCGATAAAAGGATTGTCATGGGATTTTAACCTGAACTACAAACGGTATTGGGAAGACAACCAAACCTGGACGAATCCGTATGAAAAGGTGAAGTTTAGCGATGGAACAATCATGTCGCCGGCAACGGAGCCCTCTGAAATGAGTACTTATTTCTATAACCGTGCGGATTATAGTTATACCCTGCAGAACATTTTGCGCTATAATATAACGCTTAACAAGGATCATGACCTGGGTGCATTGCTGGGTTACGAAGAGTACTATTACAAACGTGATACCCGTAGTGCGAACAAGAAAGGGTTGATCGACTCAAGCATTCATACACCCGGATCGGCGACAGAAATGGTAAGTGTGGGTGGTGGAGCATTCGATCGTGCCAGCCGTTCATTCTTCGGTCGTATTAATTATGCATATAAATCCAGATATCTGTTCGAAGCAAATCTGCGTCACGACGGGAATGCCCGTTATCACCGCGATTACCGTTGGGGTACTTTCCCCTCTTTTTCTGCCGCTTGGCGTATTTCGGAAGAAAGCTTCATGCTGAATACCAAAAACTGGTTGGACAACCTGAAACTCCGTGTATCTTACGGATCGGTAGGTAACAACGGTGGTGACGATGTGGGAGAATATGAATATCAGTCTACTTATGGCGGAAGTAAATATCCGTTCGGAGGAAAACTGATATCCGGTCTGGCTTCTACTTCCATTGCAAACTCAATGTTGTCGTGGGAAACGTCTAAAATGACCAATGTCGGTATCGACCTGAATGCGTTGAACAACCGTCTGTCTTTTACGATGGATGCGTTTGTTAAGAATACGACAGGTATCTTGTTTACACCTTCTATCTATCTGACAGCAGGTAATAAGGGAGCTCCCCGTAAGAACATTGCGGAAATGACTACCAAAGGTGTCGAACTGTCGCTGGGATGGAAAGACCGGATCGAAGAAGTCAGCTATTCTATTAGTGGAAACTTTTCTTACACGCCTAATAAGATAAAGAAATATAAAGGAGAACTTGTGGCCGGTTATGATGAAAACGGTGAATGGAAGAGTAATATCGGGGATGTAGCTTCCAGTACTTCCGCTGTAAATCCGGTTATTGAAGACCGCATCATGAAGGAATACTATGTTCGTAATCCTTATAAAGGTTCCGGAAAAGGATATGCAGCCGACGGAGTGAATGGTGGTCCGACAGATGGTATGATCCGTACGGAAAGCGATATGGAGTGGATGAAAGCCATGATCGATGCCGGTCATACTTTCATGCCGAATAAAACGATTTCCAAAGATAAGATCTGGTATGGTGACTATATTTATGCCGATGCCAATGGCGACGGTATCTATGGCGGTTCGGACGATAAAGAGTTTCAGGGTGTGTCTTCCGATCCGAAATACAACTTCGGTTTGCAGATGTCAGCAGCCTGGAGAGGGTTCGATATTTCGATGAACTGGGCAGGTGCTGCCGGCTTTAAGTTATATTGGGGTGCTTCGACCGGTTATAACTCACCGACAACCCGTGTAGGTGTGGCTCTGGGTACTGATATTGCCAACGACCACTATTTCTATAACCCGGAAAACCCGTCTGATCCCCGTACAAACCTGTATGCTCAATATGGTCGTCTGGTGAACGGTGAGAGTGGTTATCAGAATGTTGAAACATCTTCATTGTATCTGTTCAACGGTAATTACCTGAAATTAAAGAACCTTACTTTCGGTTATACCTTGCCGGCTCATATCTCCAAGAAGATTTTTACGGATAACCTTCGTGTATATGTTTCTATTGAAAACGTATTCAATATAACGAAGTATCCGGGTCAGGATCCTGAACTGGGAGCATATCCGGAATATACTTCACTGAGACAATTTGCATTTGGTGCTAACATTTCATTTTAAAGCGTAGAGAGTTATGAAATTAATAAAAAATATTTGTTTATTAGGCGCTTCTATCGCTCTGCTGACAGGGTGTAACAGCGACTTGATGGATCTGACCCCGTATGACTCGATTGCGTCCGGAAACATGTGGACGACAGAGAATCTGGCTGATATGGGAGTTACAGGCATTTATAATGTGCTTCGTTCTGAGAACGTAGCCGGTGACCTGCATAAATTCGACAGTTATGGCGTTTCCGCCGATTACCGTGATGGAAATTACTCCTTATTAAGAGGAAATGCGACAACCGGCGACGGACAGTTCTCCGGCTACTGGAAAATCAATTACGAAGGGATCAGCCGCTGCAATGATGCGATAACCAACTTACCGAAGGCTCCATTGTCGGAGTCGAAGCTTGCTCGTTTGACCGCAGAGTCCAAGTTCATGCGTGCCTTCTTCTATTATCGGTTGAATATGATGTATAAAGGTGTTCCTTTGTATCTGGAACCGGCCGAACTGGATGAACTGGTGAAAGGACGTAATACGGAAGCCGAAGTATGGGCTCAGGTCATTACCGATTTGACGGATGCGATCAATACAGCAGATCTGCCGGATAAGTATGCTGCCGGTGATGCTGCTTATGGTCGTGTAACTAAAGGTGCCGCTTATGCTCTACGTGGCAAAGTATATATGTGGATGAACGAATGGGCGAAAGCGGAAGCCGACCTGCGTAAAGTGGGTGATCTGGGGTATGGATTATTCCAGGGTGAATATAAACAGCTGTTCAAAGAAGCCAATGAACAATGTGAGGAGATGATTTTTTCCCTGCAATGTATCGGTGAAAGCGGATACGGTAATAACTTCTCTTTCCGTTATGGCACGCGTAGTTCTTTCGGCTCCTGCTGGAATACCTATCTGGTAAGTACAGACTTTGTTGAGACATACGAATGTGCGGATGGAAAACCGTTCGACTGGGACGATTTTATACCGGGGTATAATGCGATGGATGTGGCAAAAAGATCTGTTTATTTCCTGCGTGATGAGATGACGGATGCCGAAAAGGCAAAGATGACCGAAGACGGTGCCGATCTGTCTAAGTATCTGCCAACTGGAAACGAAGCCCGTATCAAGGCCGCTTATGAAAATCGTGACCCTCGTCTGATGGCAACTATCATTACTCCGTATGCACAGTATTTTGGAGCTAATGGTGCGACCTCCTACACATATACGCTTCGTTGGCCGTACAGAGGGTTCGATACAGCCGATCCGTTCGACTTGAAAACAGATACCAACAACCGTTATTACTATCTGTTCCGTAAATTTGTGGCTGAAGGTGCCTCGGAAATTCCAAACCGTGAGTATTCTCCGATCGATATACCTATTATCCGTTATGCCGATGTCGTATTGTCGCTGGCTGAATGCCTGAATGAACAGGGTAAAACGAGTGAAGCGATCGAGTGGGTGAATAAAGTTCGTGCCCGTGCCGGTGTTGCCCTGCTAAACAGTAATCAGTATACGCGGGTTTCCGGTCAGGATAATATGCGCGACCGCATCCGTAACGAACGTCGTTGGGAATTTGCCGGCGAAGGTGTTAACTTCTTTGATGAAATGCGTTGGAAGACCTGGCACGAAACCAAGTTTAAGAATGGAGCAGGCTTGAAGCAGATCTGGGGTTCTATGCAGGCATCCTATTCATGGGGTGGTGATTACCTGTACAACTGGGCTATTCCTAGATCTGAAATTCAGATGAACAATAATCTGACTCAGAATAGTGGTTGGATAGATTAGTTCGTGTATTTGTCTAACCAAAAGAGGGTATGCTTTCAAAAGCATACCCTCTGCTAAAATCTAGCCCTGGTGGTCAAAATAATTCAGAAAATAGATAATTACCAGTTAGGGTTCTGTTCAAGCTTGTCATTCATTTCTATTTCTTCTGCCGGGATAGGCCACAAGTAATCGCGGTTTTCACGGAATACACGCGTCAGCAGGCGCTTACCGGTGATGCCGTATTCTTCGCGATTCAGTAATGTGTGTGACAATTTCCAACGGCGCAGGTCACTGTCGCGAACACCTTCACCTGCCAGTTCATAGGCTCTTTCACGGAAGATACGCTGGAAGACTTCATCTTTCGAGTTGGCCGCCAGGTAAGAAGGACCACTGTTCAATAATGCGATACCTGCACGGGCACGTACTTTGTTGATGTATTCTACTGCCTTAGTCTGGTTGCCGGTTTCATTGTAACATTCAGCCAACATCAGGTAAACATCAGCCAGGCGGATGATCGGGAAGTTTACAGGTGTATGTTCGCGGTTCGTGATAGCACCGTTCCAGTCTCCTTCCGGTACGAATTTTCTCCAGAAATAAGTTTCCCAACCTCCCTTATTATTACGCATGAAACCATTGTTCTCGTTCACTGCAACTACGTCTCCTTTGGTATTCTTTGCAAAGATGAATGTCATCAGGCGTTCTTCGTTACGGTTCCATCCCAGATAAGTACTGTAAGGAGCGATCACTGTAGCCGACATACGCGGGTCACGTTGTTCGTACATTTCCAGGATCTTTGCGGATTCTGCCGGTTGGTCGAGGATTTCATCGCCGGCATCGCTCACTGTACATCTGAATACACGTTCACGTACCTGATTGTCGGTTGTATATCCCGGGAACAATTCATCCCAGTTGAAAGGACGTCCGTCTTTGTATTCATACATGTCGACCAGGTCGACAGAAGGCAGGGTGTTATTCCAGCAACTGCCGAATGAGTTACGTGTGCCGGCGTAGAAGCACAGCGGCATACCGTAATCATTACCTGTTCCACCCAGATTGATGATCGAGAAGATCATTTCCGAACTGGTGTGTCCTGTCAGGTTGAACAAGTCGGCGAAGTTTTCGTACAGCTCATGACCGCTGGTTGATTTTTCCAAGTGTTCGATCGCTTTGTCATAACTTTTACTGTACAGATATACCTTACCCAATAATCCTTCTACGGCAGAAGTCGTTACACGACCGTAATTGGCTGCATCCCATGTATCCGGAAGTCCTGAGTTCTGCGCTTTTTCCAGGTCTGCAATGATGAACGCACGTGTTTCTTCGGCAGAACTTCTCGGATTCATCAGGTCGTTGAAATCCTGTTCCAGATTGGTCGTTTCGTCATAGAGAGGAAGACCTCCGAAGTAATCCATCAGATGGAAATAGATCAGGGCACGGAGGAAATGGGCTTCTCCGAGCATCTGGTTCTTTACCGTTTCGTCGATAGGTGCTTCACCGATACTGCGGATGGCGAGGTTGGCACGCTGGATGCCGTTGTATCCGTTCTGCCATTTACCGTTGAGGAAACTGGTTCGCGGTGTACAGGTTCCCAGTTGGAGAGCTTCATACTGGTCGTAGCCGACTGCAACATCCGAGTTTACGTCGATCATAAACATTTTACCGTAGAGGTCGGTGTTTTTCAGGGACGCATACACACCCATCAAACCTGACTTACACTGATCTTCTGTCTGCCAGAAGGTAGAAGAGCTTAACTGGTCGTAAGGTGCCCTGTCCAGGTCATAGCAGCTTGTTAATGCCAGAAGTGCTGCTAAAAAAGGCATAATATATTTTTTCATTTTGTAATTCCGTTTATAAGTTCAACAATCATGATTAGAATGTAACATTGACTCCAACAACCACCTGGCGCATGGTAGGATATTTGATACCATTTACTTCAGGGTCGTATCCTTTCCATTTCGTGAATGTAAAGAAGTTTTCCAAACTGCCGTAGAACCGGACTCTATCCATATAAGCTACTTTCGACCAGGCTGTCGGCAGCGTATATCCCAATGTGATGTTACGTATCTTCAGATAAGACTTGTCGGTTACCCAGAAATCGGAATACTGTTCGTTCCTGGTATCGCTGTAATCCAGCAAGCGAGGATAGCTGGCATCTGTGCGGCCTTCATACCAGCGTCCGTCGATAACATCTGCATTCAGTTGATATCCCTGGCGCACGGTTGTTTTATACAAGGCACTCAGATATACGTCTTTGAGACCAGCCTGTCCTTGTATCAATGCGGAGAAGTCGATACCTTTCCAGTTGAAGCCCAGGTTAACACCGTAGGTAAATGTCGGGTTTTGTCCGTTGCCGATAACGGTACGGTCGTCGTCATTAACCAGTCCGTCGCCGTTGAGGTCTTTGTAGAGGATATCACCTTTTTGGGGAGTTCCGTAAGGGAATACCACTTTGCCTTCTACGGCCGGGTTATCCAACATGGCCTGTACGATTGCCAGGTCTTCGTCTGTCTGGATGATGCGGTCTACTTCGCGCACATATAGTGACCAGATAGGAAGACCTTCCTGCAGGATTCTTGCATCCTTGATCGTATAGTCGTCTCCTTTAAATTTATCTACGTTGTTCTTGATGTAAGTGAAGTTGAAACCTACGTTGTAAGAGAAATCTTTTCCGATCTTGTCGCTCCAGTTGGTAGAGAATTCAAGCCCCCTGTTGGTTATCTGTGCGGAGTTCTGCTTGGGGATAGTGGCATTACCGTGCACTTTCGGCGCCGGAAGATCGATCAGGATACCTTCTGTTCTTTTGTTAAAGAATTCGACAGATCCTGACAGGCGGTTACCTAATACATTGTAATCAAGACCGACGTTGGTAATATAAGTCGTTTCCCATGTCAGCGCGGCATTTGCGATCGCTGTCTGTGAAAGTCCCATGGCTACGGCACGTCCCAATACATAGTTTGTTTGCGCGTACAGGGATTGTGAAGTATAATTGCCATCATTATCGCGGTTATCCCCTAATGTATTATTACCCAATGAACCGTAAGATGCACGTATCTTCAGGTTGTCCAGCCAGTTCTTGGTATTCTCCATGAAACCTTCTTCCGAAATACGCCATGCGGCGGAGAAAGAGGGGAAGTAACCCCAGCGATTGTCTGCCAGGAAGCGTGAAGAACCGTCTGCACGCAGGTTGACTTCCAATAGATATTTGTCATCCCAACCCAGGTTGAGGCGACCGAAGAATGAACGCATGGCCCACTCGGTGACATTACCAGTCGTGGATGATTCACCAATAGCTCCTTCGATTACATTCAATGACGGGTCGATCAGGTCTTTGCGGGTGCCGCTGAAGAATTGCCGTTTATACTGTTCCTGGCTACCACCGACCATCAGGTTTGTGCTTAGGCGGTCGTCGAAGAAGTTACGTTCGTAACGAACTGTCGCGTCCATAAAATTCCTGAATGTCTTTTCGTTATAATTCGAGATACTGGTCTGGCCTACACCGTCGGTATACAGGGTGTTGGTTTGGAAGTTGTACATCGGAACGAAATTAGGTTTGCTCTCTTTGAACTTATCATAGTAGTCATACGTGTATGATCCTTGTATAGTCAATCCTTTTAGGGGAGTCAGGACAGCATACAGACGGGTCTTTAACGTGTTGACCTGGATATTACCGGAAACATTTCTCAGACGGTTATACGGGTTGTTTGTTGCATTCTGAGGATCATCTTCCGCATTCGCATTGATACCCAGGCGGTTTTGATCGTCCAGATAGGCGATACCCGGGTTACCGCCTGTCAGACCGTAGGTATAGATATCGTCGATATTGTCGCTGACCGGCGTTGTGTTGGAGGTGTATCCGCTCAGGTTTACCCCGATCTTCAACCAGTCTTTTACCTGTGAGTCGACATTGGCGCGCAGGCTGAAACGCTCGAATCCGCAGTTTTCCAGGATGCCCGGGTTGTTCAGATAGTTGAAAGAAGTGTAATAGGTGATCTTATCCGAGCCTCCGGATGCGGAGATATTGTGCTGGTGGGAAACTCCAGTTTCATACACATCGAAAATGCTGTTGTTCGGATATGCCAGATAATTCGGCATTCCGTATTCGTTCAATCCGTTCGGGTCTTTGGACTTTTCACGCCAGAGATTGATCACGTTCTCGGAGAATGGTTTGGGCTTGTTGCTGTTTGCCATTCCTTCATTCAGGTATTCCATGTAATTGGCGTAATCGGAAACGACTTCATACGGCTGGTCCAGTGTCTGGAATGATACGTAACCGGTATAATCCAGTTTCATTTTGCCGGATTTACCTTGTTTTGTCGTGATCAGAATGACACCGTTGGCAGCACGTGAACCGTAGATGGCTGAAGAAGCGGCATCTTTCAGTACGCTGACTGTTTCCACATCCTGCGGGCTTACGCTGTTCAGCGTTCCTTCCACCCCGTCGATGATAACCAGTGGCGAAGAGTTGTTCAATGTACCCTGGCCGCGTACCTTGATATCCGCATCGCCGTTGTTGGAGGGTAGGTTGTTGCTGGATGTGATCTGTACACCGGGTGCAGTACCGGCTAATGCGGTAGAAATGTTGGTCAACGGACGACTCTCGGCCATTTCACTGACATTTACCGAAGTCACGGAACCGGACATGTTCACTTTCTTCTGCGTACCGTAACCAACCACAACCACTTCATCCAATGCCTGTGAGTCTTCGGTGAGTTTGATGTTAAAGGTTTTTTGGTTATTTACCGGAACCTGTTGTTCTTTATATCCGATAAATGTAATAACCAAAATAGAGTTGGGTGCTACATCCAGAGTGAAATTACCGTCCATATCGGTAATTGTACCATTGGTAGTCCCCTTTTCGATAACATTTGCTCCGGCAATCGGGCCGAATGCGTCCTGTACCACTCCCTTGATGGTTTGCTTCGCCTGCTGTGGCGATGTCACTGCTGCACTAGGTCCTGTGGGCCTCAATAATTCAACAGAAGGATTCGCCGACATCTCGCTTACGGATGTAAGGAACATGGTTGTTCCCAGAAACAGCGCCTTCGATACGTGAAAGTGAGTAAAATCTTTAGTCATAATAACACCAGATTTAGTTAATAATTAGATAATAGTTTTCTCATTTGTAATTGTCATTTTGTATTTTCCATATTCCGTATGTCTACATAAATATTTAGTAGAAGCATAGTTCGTATAGAACTATGGTGTATATGGTTTGTTGGCAGGGAAAAGCATGAATTTTAAATAGTCTTTGATGATTCTCTGTAGTGGATAGGTTATATTATCTAAATGAGTAACTTAACGGTAGGATAAATGAAAGAATAACATGAAGGAAAGTCCGTTTTTTCGAGTAAAGAAGCTGATTTAAGTAACAATGATGGCTGATAAATATTTTTTTCCGGATAGGATTCTGAATGAACAATATGTTTAAAGTATTTAAATTCACATCTTACTGCATGATCGCAATGGGCTAACAACCAGGTTGGTATTGTTCTTAACGCATAAATGCTGGACAATTAGTGCATAATTAATGGATAAAATTATACATCCGTTAATATAATTAACGTTTATATTTGCATCGTTTTGACATTAGTTCTATACGAACTACGACTATGAGAAAAACCCGTTAAAACTTCATTTCTGGACAATAGGGGCACATGAATTGGATAAATAATCCTGTCATTTATAGACTTTCTTTCTACTTTTGTGTATTACCATGAAACAAATATGACTTATGAATGTATGTAAAAATGTAACTTTGTTATGTCTATTGCTAATGTTAACAGCTCCTGTCTATGCGTATATTGAACGGGATTTGCTGCAACAAGCTGCCAATGTGGAAAAACTTGAATCTGTATTGATCCTCAATCAGGAATGGGTGCCTTACCCACTTTATACCGACCGTGCCGGTTGGGATCAGTTTCTGGGTGATTACAAAAACGAGTATATCAAACGGGGAGAGAAACAACTTGACTACGAGTGGAAAGTCGTAAAAGCAACTGATTATATAGAATATGAGCGTAGTGGCAACCGCCGGATCATGGAAGATCCTTTCGGTAGTAATAATACCGCCCTTGCCGATCTGTTGATGGCAGAACTGGCCGAAGGAAAAGGCCGTTTTATCGACCAGCTTATCAATGGCGTTTACCAATCCTGTGAAATGACTTCCTGGGTATTGTCCGCTCACCTGAGTGCGCAACACTCCACACGTTCCTTGCCGGATTATAAAGAACACGTGATCGATCTTACTGCCGGTGACATGGGATCGTTGCTTTCATGGACTTACTACTTCTTCCATTCCGAATTCGACAAAGTAAACCCGGTTATCTCCGAACGCCTGCGCCATGAGTTGCAGGAACGTATCCTCGATACCTATATGAAAGAAGACCGCTTCTGGTGGATGGCTTTCAACTATAAACCGGGAACTTTGGTAAACAACTGGAATCCGTGGTGTAATTCAAATGCCCTGCAATCTTTCCTGTTATTGGAAAATGATAAAAAAACGTTGGCAAAAGCCGTTTACCGTACGATGGTTTCTGTCGATAAATTCATCAACTATACCCATTCCGACGGGGCTTGCGAAGAAGGCCCTTCCTATTGGGGGCATGCTGCCGGAAAGATGTATGACTATCTACAATTATTATATGACGGAACAGGTGGGAAGATCAGTTTGTTCGACCAACCGATGATCAGGAACATGGGAGAATACATTGCCCGTTCATACGTAGGGAACGGCTGGGTCGTGAACTTTGCCGATGCTTCCGCCAAAGGGGGAGGAGACGCTCCGATCATCTTCCGCTATGGAAAAGCGGTGAGCAGCGATGTGATGATGCAGTATGCCGCTTATCTCAACAGCCTGTCGAAGCAGAAAGCCCCTTCTTCCGGACGGGATATATTCCGCACATTGCAAAGCATTCTCTATGCCAAAGATATGGAACAGGTGAAACCTGTCTACGAATCGCCCGCTTATACCTGGTATCCGGAAACAGAGTTCTGCTACATGACAAACAAATCCGGCCTTTTCTTCGCAGCTAAGGGAGGTTATAACAATGAAAGTCATAACCACAACGATGCCGGAACTTTCTCCCTCTACCTGCATACGACTCCGGTCTTTATCGATGCCGGCGTAGGAACTTATACCCGCCAGACGTTCAGCAGCGAGCGATATACGATCTGGACCATGCAAAGCAACTATCATAACTTACCGATGATAAATGGTGTTCCCCAATCATTCGGAGCAAAATATAAAGCGACGGACGTTTCTTTCAATCCGAAAAGCAGTACGTTCTCGGCCAATATCGCTACAGCTTATCCCGAAGAAGCCGGAGTCAATAAATGGCTTCGTTCCTATACACTGGGCAAAGGAGAATTGAAGATCAAAGACACATTTACTTTGAATGAGTTAAAAGACTTCAATCGTGTCAACTTCCTGACCTGGGGTAAAGTGGATATCGCCACACCCGGTGTGGTCGCTATCGAAGTGAATGGCGAAAAGGTAAACCTGCAATACGACAAAAACAGTTTTACCCCTTCCCTCGAGACCATTACGCTGGATGATCCGCGTTTATCCAATGTGTGGGGAAAAGAGATATACCGCCTTTCTTTGACAGCAAAGAAGAAAGCCCTCTCCGGAACATATGTGTACACAATCAAACAAAACAATAAATAAAGAAAGAATGAAAAATTGGATTGCCCTGGCTTTCTCCGCATTTCTGGTCTCTTGTGGGGGAGCACCTAAAACAGTAGAAAAAAGCTTTGTCGACGAGAATGTCGATTTTGCCCGTGCTCAGATCGGTAATGAAATAGCAGTAATCGAAGCAAGCGGTGAATGCCTTAATCCGGTGACACTGAAAGCCGACAGTTCCGTCTATTACTGTGGCTACGGTGACTGGCGCAGCGGCTTTTTCCCCGGTTCCGTCTGGTATCTGTATGAACTGAGCGGAGATACGGCTCTGCTTCCATTGGCCCGGAAATATACATTGGCCATAGAAGAAGCCAAGAACCTGACCTGGCATCATGATATCGGCTTTATCATCAATTGCAGTTTCGGTAACGGCCTGCGCCTGACAGCCGATCCGTCTTATAAAGACGTGATGGTACAGGCTGCCAAATCGTTGTCCACCCGTTTTCGTGAAGCTCCCCAGGTGATCCAGTCGTGGAACGTGGATCGCGGATGGCAGTCGGAACGTGGTTGGGAATGTCCGGTGATTATTGACAATATGATGAATCTGGAACTGATGTTCGAAGCGACCCGTTTATCCGGCGACTCTTCTTTCTATAAAATCGCTATTGCACATGCCGACCGTACTTTGCAGGAGCATTTCCGTCCGGATGGCAGTTGCTACCATGTAATCGATTACAGTCTCAAAGACGGTTCCGTACGTCACCGCCATACCGCACAGGGATATGCGCACGAATCTGCGTGGAGCCGCGGACAAGCCTGGGCTATCTATGGTTATGTCGTTTGCTACCGGGAGACAGGCGATCGCAAATATCTGGATCAGGCACTAAAGACATTCAACTTCATGAAGAATCATAAAGCCATGCCGGCCGACTTTATTCCTTACTGGGATATGGATGCCCCGAATATACCGAACGAACCCCGCGATGTATCTTCTGCTTCCTGTATTGCTTCTGCATTATACGAGATCAGCACGATGGATGTGGAAAACGCAGCAGATTATAAAGCCTATGCCGACGGTATAATGACCTCGCTGGCCTCTCCGGCTTACCGTGCGGCCTTAGGCGCAAACGGTAACTTCCTGTTGATGCACTCGGTGGGTAGTATTCCTCACAACTCGGAAATAGATGTCCCCTTGAACTATGCCGACTACTATTTCATGGAAGCCCTTAAACGTAAACAGGATATAGAAGCAAAATAAACAGATTCGCATTTAATATGGATTGGACAGGCATTCGTCGTTAAAGCAATGCCTGTCCATTTTTTTTCGGTGCCTATCCGTTATTGGATGCCTGCCGCTTCTTGTATTCCGCCGGTGTCGTATCGAACTGGGCTTTGAAGCAACGGGTGAAATAACGGGGAGAGCCGAAGCCTAACAGGTCGGAGATCTCTGCGATTTGCAGGTCCGGCCGGGTGATTAGCAAGGTTGCCGCCCGTTTCAGTTTGCAACTGAGAACAAAATCGTTCGGGGTCATGCCCGTAAGGGCCTTAAACTTAGCATACAGCGAGCTGCGGCTCAGTCCCAGTTCTTTAGCCAGCGTATTCATATCGAACTCCATATTATCCATGTTTTCTTCAATGATCTTGTTGACTGCATCCATAAATTTCTGGTCGATCGGGTTGCTGGCGAGCGACTGTGTGTCGAAGTCCCTTTGTTCGTTGAATTTCTTTTGCAGGATAATGCGGTTGCGCACCAGATTGTTGCAGCGGGCAAGCAGTACCCGGGCATTGAACGGTTTACTGATATAATCGTCCGCACCACGTTGCAGACCTTCGATGCTCTGTTCCGCAGAACCGAGTGCCGTAAGCAGGATCACCGGTATATGGCAGATATCGAAATCGTTTTTGATTTTCAGGCACATCTCCGTACCCGACATTTCCGGCATCATGATATCGCTCACGATAATATCCGGCCTTTCGCTCCGGGCCTTTTCCAATCCCTCTTTGCCGTTGCTGGCCAATAGGACGTGGTAGGCCGGCGAGAAGAGAGAGTTCAGTATCTGGAGCAATTCTTCATTATCGTCCACCAATAAAACGGTATAGGTTGCACCTGTTTCTATAAGTGATAATTCGGATGTTTCTTCGGGAAGTTCTTTTATGATGGTTTCCGGAAGTATTTCGTTCCGCATCCCTTCATTTTCGGGTTCGACAAACTTACATTCATCTTCTTTGAAATGCGCCCGTCCTTTGGGTAAATGAACGATGAATATACTTCCGTAGCCCGGCGTGCTTTCCACCTGTATCTTACCGTGATGCAGTTCTACGATACTTTTGGTTAGCGACAAGCCGATCCCCGTACTGGGCTGTGTCAGACCGGACGCATTGCTGCCGGCCTGATAAAAGCGGTCGAATATTTTGTCGATATCCTCTTTGCCGATACCGATACCGTTGTCGATAATTTTGATGATGATAGCCTGTTCGTTATCCTCTACTACCATTTCGATCGCAGCCCCCGGTTTGGAGTATTTGAACGCATTCGACAGCAGGTTGTAAAAAACCTTTTGCATCTGTTTCGGATCGAACCAGCACAAGATACTTTCCTCCTGGGTTGTGAAGCTATAAGTCACTGAACGGCCGGAGGCATATTCGTAAAAAGAGAGATAGATCTCTTTCAGGAACGGGATGATGTTCTGTTCGTATACATTCAGCTTCACATGTCCCTGTTCCAGTTTACGGAAATCAAGCAGTTCGCTGATCAATGTCCGCATGTTATGGGTGTTTCTGTATATTTTCAACAGTTTGTTATAAGTGGAAGGCGCCAGCGAACTACTTTGCAACAATAGTTCGATCTGGGATATGATCAGTGTGAGCGGCGTCCGGAACTCATGCGAGATATTGGAGAAGAATTGCAGTTTCGCCTGGTTCAATTCTTCGATCCTGTCTTTTTCCTTGCGTTCGAACTCCAGCGATGTCCGGAGCAGCAATTGCGACTGTTTGAAGCGGAAGAAACCGTAGATAAGTCCGCCCCCCACCAACACATACAAGAGGTAGAAGAGCGGAGTCGCGTAGAACGGCGAATGGATAACGATTCCCATGCGGATCGTTTGCGGTTCAACCTTGGGATCGTATTGCTTCTCGCGTACGATCAATGTATATTTCCCCGGGCTGAGATTGGTGTATTGGATGCTGTTGTCATTGTTGCTGATCCATTTATCGTCGAAACCTTCCAGCATATATTCGTAGGCTGTTTCTTTCAGCGTATTGATGTAGTTGTTTGAATTGAAGGTGACGATCAGGTTATTCTGATTGTGTCTCAGGTCTATTTCATGGATATAAGGCAGTGCGTCCGACAATATATGTGTCCGGTCGTTGGGCTGTACCGCTTCGTTGTTGATATATAAATCAGAGAAATACAGCTGGTAGTCTTTGGCCGGACGAAACAGATCCTGTTCGAAGAATGTTGTCACCCCGTCTATGCCGCCGACAAATATCTCGCCGTTTTGGCAAACCAACAGTCCGCAACCTTTATTGATGCCCGATACCGGAAGGGCAGTCCCTTGTTCCACAACCTTGAATTGTTCCTGCCCGGGATCGAAGAAAGAGAGCCCTTTGTCGCCGGATATGATCAGATAACCTTGTGTCGACTCTTTGATGTTATAACAATAGTCGCTTAATATCAGGCTGTTGTTTGTCGTATACCCTTTGAACGAATTGTTCTTTTCATCAAACTCATACAGACCCGCCCCCAGTGTCCCGAAGAAAATACGTCCTTTCTTGTCTTCATAAATAGTAGAGATCAGCTGTTTGCCGAGTCCGTTTTCGCCACAACGGAACATACGCAGGTCTTGTTCGTCATTCATTTTAATCCTGTAGAGGGTGTATCCGGTAGTGATCCAGATATAATCGTGCGAGTCGATCAGGAAACAATGATTTCCATATGTCTTCCCGCTGGGGAATATCGGGCTGATATGCTCGGTGTCGAGATCCATCATCGCATTGCCCCATTGGGTCATGAATACCAGGTACTTGTCTTTCCAGATACGCATCTGGTTGATCCTGTCGCCTGCCTTTACCGCATATGCCGGATCTTCAAAATAAGGATTACGGAAGCGTTTTTTTGAAAGGTCGAAGATGGATAATCCCCCGGTATGCGTCCCGATATAAAGCTTGTTGTGCTTTTGGCTGTAAGCAATATCTTTCAGGTTGTTATGGGCGATGGAGTTCTTGTTGGGATCGGCCATGAAGTAGGTGAAGGTCTTTGTTTTCCTGTCAAAGAGGTTGAGGCCGCCGCCTTCTGTACAAATCCAGATATTACTGTCTTTATCTTCTATCATATGTCCGACAAAGGGAAAACTGAGGCAATCCTTTCTTGAACTATCGGCCGTGTAAACGGTAAACAAATCCATTTCCGGATTGAAATAATGCACACCTCCATAGTAAGTTCCCAGCCAGATGCTTCCCTGATGATCTTTATAGACCGGGAATACAGACGAATGCATCAGGCTGCCGGGAAGAAGGTCGTGGGTATAGACCTGGAAACTGTCGTCATACGGGTTATACTTATTAAGCCCGGTGAACGTCCCGATCCACAGGTTCCCGAAATTATCTTCCACGATGCCTCTCACCTGGTTGCTGGATATATTATCCGGTTTCTGCGGGTCATAGCGGTACCGTTTGAAATGCCCCGACGGCTCTCTTTTATAAAGCCCGTTCATACGAGCCGAGATCCAGAGATTTGCGTGGGAATCTTCAAAAAGGGTGTAGATATCTTCGTTCGGAATGATACAGGTGGGAAACGTGTCTCCTTGCTGCATATATAATCCGCTGTTAGTCCCGATCCAGCACCGTTTCTGGCTGTCGACCGTGATGCAGGTGGCGTGTTGATACGTATATTCGAGTTGGAAACGGAATCGAAGCTCTCCGGTATCGTTATCCCGTATGAAGATAGAGTCGCCAACGCCTACCCAAAGCTGTCCGTCTCTGAAAGCCACTGCATTGACTCTCGAGCTCTTGAGGCAGGAGAACTGTTGGGTATGAAGATTATATTGTACCAGTGAGTTGTCCGAATTGAAATAAATATTCCCCTGAAGATCTCCGGTTATAAAATCGATGCTGTTCCCTACCGGAAATTCATTCTCGTTCTTATTGCCCAGTGTCGGCTTGTATGCGGTCACATGAACGCCGTCGAAAACGCTTAACCCTTCTTCCGTACCGAACCACATCCGCCCCAGTTCATCCTGGTAAATCGACATGACCGACAGTTGCGAGAGCCCTTCTTTTGTCCCGATATGTTTGAAATAGATAGGGAAGGCATAAGACAGGGCGTTCAGGAAGACGAAAAGTATGATCAGTTTTCTCATGGCTTTTGTACTATTTGAAGGCGAAGATAGGGATAAAATCCGAAACTATTTAAAAGACGGCGGGGTTAATATGTTAAAATGGAAGGTATGCGAAAATCCGTAGTGATTGCATTGGGAAACTCCTAAGCTGTGTTTTTCAAACAGAAAAACAATGTTTTGCGGGAGAGAAAACTATGTTTTTTCAATTTTGCAGTTGCCTTACAACGAATACGAGGCGTTACGTTACAATTGTTACAATTATTTTTGTGTAGTGTTTTTTGTGAACTCGTTTATAAAAATACTATTATATTATTATATATAATAATATAATAGTATTTTTATCTATATAGACATTACGTTTTATTAATTGTAACAATTGTAACGTAACGGTAGGAAGGAGCCTGATAAATCAGATCATCCCCCGGTCTGTATAGGAAATACTGACAATGATGTCGGGGTACAGAGTAGTTTGAAAGTGTATTTATATTTTGTTAACAATGTCTGTGTGTGCATTGTATTTCAATGTGAAAGTGTTGAAAAGCAGTGGCTAAAAAAAACGACCCTTTTTTCTAGTCATTTTTTCGGACCTTTCCAGCTTCGTACTGCAAAGAGGGGATTTTAGTACCGGTTTTGCTATATGGTTGATAAGAAAGGAGATGTATTTGGAAAAAAAAATTGCGAAATAATTGCGGGATAAAAATATTGCCGTACCTTTGTGACTAGAAAAAAGGGTCGTTTAAACTAGTCATTTACTGTTTTAACAGATTTAAACAGCCCTCAAAATAGGACTTTTATAACACTATTATTAATATTAAATTTATTGATTATGAACAAAAAGTTTTCTACTCTTGTGGCCAGTGTGTTACTGGCTGGTGGTATGATTACGCCTTCGTTTGCAGAAAACCTAGAGCAGGTTGCTGTAGATGCGAATAAGAATCAGTACTACTATGTGTTTGTTGATGGTAGAGCTAGTACTTCTCCTAATGTAGGAACAGGTGAGCCTATTTCTGGTACGACTTCCGCAGTTTTGGATGTGGATGCACCTACAGGTTGCTCTGTGGAAAAAAATGAGACTACTTGGTGGCGTGTTGAAAAAGTTACTGAAAAAGTAAATGGCGTAGATAACGTATTAGGTTATAAGTTGATCAATGCTGCTACAAATAAACCTTTGTCTGTTACAGTACAAGAGGGTGGTAAAGATGTTACTTATGATGTGTTTACTAATAATCGGGGCGCTTTACAATTTGCAACAAAGGAGCGTAAATATTACAAAGGACCCGGTGAATTAGGAACTGCTGATGAGGGGAATTTTTGGCGTTATAATTTGCAGGCTGTAAAACCACAGAAACAAACTGTTGCTCAGTTGAACGCTTGGAATGGTAACAGCTTCGATTTGGATATCTGTTATCAACCTCTGAAAAGCAACGGTGCTATCGATGATAAAGCTCCGGTTTCTTACGATGCCAAGGGAAATGTATTTGTTGAAGCCTTATTCGCTGAAGACAAAGATGATGATGGTAATGTTGAATTGTATCAACTGAATAGTAAAAAACGTATTGTCCTGCTAAAAAATAAGTGGGGTAACATTACGAACTCATTGAAAGAAGCAGGTTATAAATTTGCAGTTTTGAATGAAAAGGAATATAGTGCAGCTACAAATATTTTGGCTGATGAATTTACTATCACTAAGCCTGCTACAGTGAAGGGTGAACCATTGGAAGTGGTTGCTGTTGATGCTGATGGTAACAATTACGAGTTGGTTGTATCTGGTGTAGACGGTGTTTATTATGTAACAACAAGTGCTGATACTAACAATGGTTTAGCAGACTACACTGCTGACGGTTCAACCAATGCTGATAACACATATGTAAAATTCGGTAAAGGAAATTCTGTAGATAACGATATCTTTATTGGTCAGCTTTGGGAAATTTACAAGAATGACAAGATTGCTTCTCCCGATTGTAGCGCAGATTTCGTAGCTCCGTCACAGGTTGCAACTGGTTATCCTGAAGGACAATGGTTATGGAATGACGAAGCTGAAGTGTTCGTTAACCGTGAATCAGGTAAAACTCTTGTTTATCCGGGTCTGCGTTTGACAGGCAAAGACGGTGTTTATACTAGTGGCGATGACACTTGGACAATTACAGCAGTAGGTACTCCGGGTGAATCTGAAGAAGGTTACTTACATGGTTATACAAACGACCAGTTGAAACAAAAAGCATTCTTCATCGGTGCTCCGGTAGACGCTACGAAAGATACTATTTATTTGTCTAAGAACGCAGCAGGTGTATTGAAATTTACAGCTGATGAAGATGAGGCTGTAGAATTCCGTTTGACACCGAAGGACTTGGATAATAAACATCAGGCAGTTCAGATTCGTAACACTTATACAGCTTGGAAAGACAAAGCTAATAAAGTGAAAGAAGCAAAAACTGATGTTGTAAGCTTTACTCAGTATGTAATCACTGAAGCTGTTTCCGGCAAAACTTTGTATTATGATGCAAAAGAAGAACGTTATGTATTGGCTACAGAAAAAGATGCTGAAAAGAATAACAACTTGACAGCAGCTCCTGAGTTCTTAATCAAGAATAAGAAAGCTGATACTTATAACATTGTGTTCTTTGCTACTGATGCCTTTGGAAAAGAAGCTGAAGACAAATATCACTATGTAAATGATGCAGCATTCTGTAATAAGGCAGAAAAGTTGTTGAGTGCATTTAATGTATCTGAATTAGTAAAGACAAAAGATGTTTACGCATTGGTACAGAATGACCTGTTCATTGTTAAAGATGCTGACGCATTGCAATATCGTTCAGACTTCTCTGATAATGGTGCATTGGATACTATCAAGATCTTCCGCAACGATGACAACAGTTACGTATTGTACGAACAAGGTAAACTGTTGGAAACAAAAGATGAAGTGTTGGAAGGTTTCTTAGGAATGGAAAATATCCACGATCCTAAATTTGCATATATGCAACCGGCTCTGTTGGCTGATACAGCATTCCATGCAAATACTTATCGTCCTCAGTATATGTTGGCTGTAGATGCTAAGATTGTACCGGCTGGTAAATATTGCCCGATTTGTGGAGAAGAAGATTGTGCTCATGCAGAAGCAACTCGCGGATTCATCGATGGTCGTTATCTGGTTAACTTGGTAGACTCTGCTAAAGCTTGCGAAAATACATTGAAGAATAAGTTTACTTATGAAATGTATGAGGAAAATGCTCCTTACTATCGTTTAGGTTTCGTGCAGGCTAGACACATTGGTGATACTTTGGTAATTGCTTCAACGAACGACACAATCGACTTAGCTGCTAATCGTCCTGACTACGATAAGGTTTGCACATTTGCATTCCGTTATGTAGATGCAGAACGTGACGCATTCACAATCGAAACTGTATATAACTATGGTTTGGACAATGATGGTGATTTTGATGCTGAACAATACAAGAGAGGATACATCAAATATCACAATGGTATCCCTGTTGTAACTCCGAAGGCCTCTGAAGCATGGGTATTTGACCTGGAAGAACTGACAGGCGAAGAAAATGCTCCGACAGCCAACGATGAAATCGTAGCTTCTGAAGTATCTGTTATCGCTGGTAACGGTTCTGTAACAGTGAAGGGTGCTGAAGGCAAGAACGTAGTAATCACTAACGTACTTGGTCAGACAATTGCTAACACAGTCGTTACTTCTTCTGAAGCTACAATCGCTGCTCCTGCCGGTGTAGTTGTAGTTGCTGTTGAAGGCGAAGCCGCTGTAAAAGCAATCGTAAAATAAGAAGTAATTTATAATCAAAATA
>OGPA01000257.1_pt1 | contig 60619 bp, 48 predicted proteins | sample 1552841 | NCBI WGS metagenome assembly OGPA01 (sample SAMEA2579916, study PRJEB22360) | human gut metagenome
GCATTTTCCTATATTATTGACTCAGTTATTTCTACATTTGACTCATATCTTTCTACATCCGAGCGCGAAGCCCAATTATTAATTGAAAAGGTTTCACCTTTTTCTATACCCCATGTAGTTTTTATAGAAAAACCATTCACCTTTTAATAATAAATGTCCCCCAGGTATCAGTAATAAGTATCATTTTCCTTATTACCCATTAATACCGAACCTACTACTAACTAAACCTTTTGTTATTACTTATAAACCAAACCGTCTTCGTCATTAAGCTTTGCGACGATGGTCGTTAAGGGAATAGGAGATAATGTAAGACTTAATCACTCAGGACTTATAACTTAGTACCCGGTTGTATAAGTAGTAATAACAAGTAATCTGAAAAAACAAAGGTGAAGGGTTAAAGCCAACCATTCACCTTTACAATCAACCATTCACCCGTTCTATAAACAATTACACTCTGTTTTACAACTAATTACAAGCAGCAAGTGAAAGGTGAAGGGTTTGAATGCCATTTTCACTATGTAAAGTGGAACCAGAAAACAGATTCAATCCTTATTACATCGGATGCCTTCGCAGGAAAGCGACCGTACGGTGGATTTCGGTGTACATAACGATGTCATCCTCAATAAAAGGGACTTCTTTGCGGAAGTCTTTCAGGAACTTTTCGAGGATGGGAGACGTTTTAGCCGGACGACGGAACTCTATCCCCTGGGCGGCATTCATTAACTCGATGGCCAGGATCAGATCGAGGTTATCCATGATCTTGAAGAGTTTGGTGGCGGCATTCGCTCCCATACTGACATGATCTTCCTGTCCGTTGCTGGATACGATCGAGTCGCTGCTGGCGGCATAGCAATACATTTTGTTCTGGCTAACCATGCTGGCGGCAGCATACTGGGGAATCATAAAACCGGAGTTCAGTCCGGGGTTGGCTACGAGGAATTCAGGCAAACCACGAAGTCCCATGATAAGCTGTGCCACACGCCGTTCGGAGATATTACCCAACTCGGCAAGGGCAATAGCCAGGAAGTCATAAGAGATCGCCAGGGGTTGCCCGTGGAAGTTACCACCGGAGATAATCTTATCTTCGTCAGGGAAAATAGTCGGGTTGTCCGTTACCGAATTGATCTCGGTAAGCAGTACGCCGGACACATAGTTGATGGCATCCTTTGTCGCACCGTGTACCTGTGGGATACAGCGGAAAGAATACGGGTCTTGCACATGTTCCTTTTTGCGGTTTATCAGTTCGCTTCCTTCCAGAAACTCCCGGAAAGCTTTACCTGTCTCTATCTGTCCCGGGTGAGGGCGTATCTGCTGGATACAATCCATGAAAGGATCGATACGTCCGTCAAAAGCCTCCAAAGACAAAGCGGCAATCATATCGGCCCTCCGCGAGAGTCGGAAAGCACGCATCAGGGCAAAGACACCGTTGGCACTCATAAATTGCGTGCCATTCAGTAAGGCTAGTCCTTCTTTGCTTTTCAAGCGAACAGGTTTCCAGGCAAACTCATCCAGTACACTGATGGCTTCCCGCTTCTTTCCTTTATAATACACATCCCCCACGCCGATAAGCGGAAGGAAGAGATTGGCCAACGGGGCCAGATCGCCGGAAGCACCCAGCGAACCACGGTCGTAAACGATCGGCAGGACATCGTTATTGAAGAAGTCGAGAATACGCTGCACCGTAATGACCTGCACCCCGCTATGTCCCAACGACAAGGCATGCGCCTTCAGGAGCATCATCAACCGGACGATAACCGGGCTTACTTCGTCGCCTACACTACAAGCATGACTCTTTACCAGATTCTCCTGCAGGGTACTGAGCTCGTCGGGCGAGATATTTTTGTTGCACAACGAACCAAAGCCGGTAGTAATGCCGTAGAGCGGGCCGTCCTGCTGCTCGATCTTCCGATCCAGGTAATCGCGGCAATTCCGGATACGGTCACGCACCTCCGGTGTCAGTTCCAGTTTCATATTCTGCGTAAGTATCTGCTCTATACTTTCGAAAGTAAGAGGTTCAGAACCTACATAATAGACATTGCTCATAGTTATAAGATTGTTTTAACCCAATTAAGCAGCTTAGTCTCGATACGGATTGCTTCAGACTCCAGATAGTCGGCTTTTACTTTCATTCGTTCCACAAAAACTTCATCCTTAATCGAACCCAAGTTAATACGGACATTCAGTAAAGCCCCCAGCACACAGGTACGGGCCGTCATCATAGCAACACAGGCATCGGTAACAGCATTTCGGTTACCTTTATGTGCTACGTAGATAATTGTTTCCATCACGGATGCCACCTCTTCGGCGACTTGCATGGGAACCATTGCCGCTTCTTTTGTTGCATCCTGAATTGTACGGCTACGTTCAGCAATCTGTTCTTCCGTTTCTTTCGGAAGTTTGAAAGCTGCAAATACACGGTCGTAAGCCTCACTGTCACGGTCGATGTCGCGTATCAGACGTTCACGGATAAGAGCCGCTTCCGTGGCTATCGTTTTCATCTGTCCTTCTACATCGGCATATTTCTTTTTCCCGATAGTCAGGTTCGCGACCATTTCCGTCAAGGCAGTAGCAATAGCTCCGTTCAGGGCAGAGATACTTCCACCGCCAGGAACTGGTGCGTTACCGGCGGTTTCGGCCAAAAAGTCTTTAATTGTCAAGTCTACCAGCATAGTATAATAATATTTAAGGTGTTAAACAATGAATAACATACTTCTCAGATCATATAAATAATACCGTCCTTGATAACTGTATCCACAATATTCATTCCTACATTGTAAGGCAGGAACTTATAAGAAGGATATTTCAATAAAACCAGGTCGGCTTTCTTTCCTACGTCAATACTACCAATCTTATTTGCACGTCCCAGAGCGGCCGCTCCATTAATAGTCAGTGCTGTAACCGCTTCTTCCACCGTCAGTTTCATCTGAATACAGGCCAAAGCAAACAGCATGGGGATAGAGCAGGAGAAACTGCTGCCGGGATTATAATCGGATGCCAGAGCCACGGCACAACCGGCATCTATCATCTCGCGTCCGCGGGCAAACGGTTCGTTCAGCGAGAAAGCGGTAAGCGGAAGCAAGGTGGCGATCACCCCGCTACGTGCCATCCGTTTGATACCTTCGTCCGAGGCATGTAGAAGATGGTCGGCACTGACCACTTTCAAACGGGCGGCCAGTTCGGCACCTCCCAGGGATACGATCTCGTCGGCATGCATCTTTAGCTTGAAACGCTGGCTTCTTGCTGCACGCAACAGGCGTTCGCTTTGCTTCAGGGAAAAGACTCCTTGTTCGCAAAAGACATCACAAAAGGTAACAGTTCTTTCCAGACGAAGCTCCGGCAATACCTGCTCGATCATATAGGTGATATAGTCGTCTGTCTGGTGGGTATACTCGGGAGGAGTGGCATGAGCACCCAAATAGGTGGAAACCACGTCTACCGGATGTTCTTCGTTCAGGTCGGCCATAACGCGCAGTTGCCTTAATTCCGTTTCGAAATCAAGACCGTATCCGCTTTTTCCTTCAACTGTCGTAACCCCCATATCGAGCATCTCGTCGAGCCGCTCGTAACCGATACTCCACAATTGCTCGAAGTCGCAATCGCGGGTAGCATTGACCGTATTGGCTATACCGCCGCCCCGTTCCATGATCGACATATAACTATCCCCTTTCAACCGCCAGGAAAACTCTTCTTCCCGGTAACCTCCGAAAATAAAATGAGTATGACTATCCACGAAGCCGGGAAGAAGTGCCCGGCCACTGGCATCAATCTCAAGATATTCCTCCACATCGACCTGTCGTAAAATATCTTTGGTTGGTCCGACATGTGTGATTATACCGCCGGATACGACTACCGCTCCATCTTCAATCACATGCAGGTCGGACATTTCCGAACCTTTCTTTGCTTGAAAACCGGAGCAGGTAACGACCTGTGATGCATTTCTTATCAGTAATTTATCTCCTTTCATGTTTTATTCCATTATTCTGGCTTCTAACACCTGGTTCATCGAAAAGTTCTCCAACCCCAGGTAAAAAGATGCCGTATCGATCAATGCTTCCATCGGAACCAATCCGATTATCTCACTTCCAACCACCGGCACTCCATAACGCCGTGCTTCCACCTTGACCAGTTCGAATGCACGGTACAGGGCCGTACGTGTATAATCGGTCATGTTTATGGATACCTGTGTGATTCCGCGCTCTTTCAACTCTACTCCCATAGCTTTGCAATAACGCAGGCCACCGCCTATAAAACGGATCTTCTTCGCGATATCGCTGGCTATTTCCAGATTTGCCGTACCGAGATTCACATTATAAGCTACCAGTGGCATGCGTGCGCCTACAGCAACGGCTCCGGCTGTCGGGTGGCGTTCGGCCGGACCAAAGTCCGGTTGCCATTCCGGCAATTTAATCTTATCCGCCATTCCTTCAAACTCACCTTTCCTGACAGCTGCCAGGTTTTCACGGTAAGGGGCCGAAGCCGACTTTTCATAAAGGAATACAGGCACATCATACAAAGTTGCGATCTGTTCGCCTACCTCCTTCGATAAACCGACTGCTTCCTCCATCGTACATCCTTTTATAGGAATAAACGGTACGACATCGACAGCTCCCATCCTCGGATGCTGTCCGGTGTGACAAGTCAGATCTATCAATGCTACAGCCTGTCCCACAGCTTCCAGCAAAGCAGCTTTCAATGCCCCGGGTTCACCGACCACGGTTACCACCAAACGGTTATGATCTTCATCATTACTATAATCTAACAATTTTACTCCCTGTCTGGCTCTGAATGGCTCTACTATTTTTTCTATCTTTCCCAAATCTCTTCCTTCACTAAAATTGGGAACACATTCCATTATCTTACTCCAACTACTCATAACTTCAGGTATTTAAAGAGGTCTCTACTATTTGGTGTATCAACGTTTCCTGTGGAATATAAGGAATCGTTATATGATACTGATCTTCATTTTTCTTATTAAATACTTCACAGGTCTCGATTGCATGCGGGTTACGGGCCCATGACCGGCGTGCCACACCTCCCATGACATCCCACAGCATGGCAGAACGTAATATTTCGTCCACCCGCTCGCTTCCGTCAAGCAACATACCGAAACCGCCGTTTATAGCCTTACCGATTCCTACTCCTCCACCGTTATGAAGAGCAACCAGACTCATTCCACGCGCGGCATTTCCGGCAAAACATTGTACGGCCATATCGGCCATTACGTTACTACCGTCATAAATATTCGCAGTTTCACGAAAAGGCGAATCTGTTCCACTTACGTCGTGGTGGTCGCGGCCTAACATAACAGGGCCTATCTCACCATCACGTACCATCCGGTTAAAGCGGAGAGCGATCTTCAACCGCCCTTCGGCATCCTGATACAGGATACGGGCTTGCGTACCGACTACCAGCCGGTTCTTTTCGGCATCGCGTATCCAGTTGTAATTATCCCGGTCTTGCCCCCTGCGTTCCGGATCGATACAATCCATTGCCGCATGGTCTGTTTTTATCAAATCTTCATGTTTACCGCTCAGGCATACCCAGCGGAAAGGTCCATAACCATAATCGAACAGTTCAGGGCCCATGATATCTTCCACATAAGAAGGCCAGATAAAACCGTCTTTTTCATCTATTCCGTTCCTGGATATTTCTTTCACTCCGGCATCGTAAATCGCTTTCATAAATGAATTGCCGTAATCGAAGAAATAGGTACCTGAGGCCACCAGCTTCTTTATTATCTCATAATGCCTGCATAACGACTGATCGACTAAAGTACAAAACCTATCATGATCATCCGACAACAGCCGTGTCCGCTCTTCAAAACTGATTCCTGCCGGACAATAACCACCTTCGTAGACGGCATGGCAGGATGTCTGGTCACTCAACAGGTCGATATGAACAGATTCCGCTCCGGCATATTCCAGCAGGTCGACAATGTTGCCATGAAAGGCTATCGAAAGAGGCTCTTTCGCAGCCTGCGCTTTCTTCGCCAAACGGAAGGCCTCCGCTTTATCGGCTGTAACCAGCTGTACCCAACCTTGTGAACGCCGTGTCTCGATACGTGAAAAGTCGACTTCGGCAACAATGCAGGCTGCTCCGGCTATAACCGCTGCTTTCGGTTGTGCCCCGCTCATACCGCCCAATCCGGAAGAGACAAAAAGATGGCCTCTAAGGTCTTTATCTTGCGGGATGCCCAATTTCAGGCGCCCGGCATTCAATAGCGTATTGAACGTACCATGAACGATTCCTTGCGGACCTATGTACATCCATCCTCCGGCTGTCATCTGTCCATAATTAGCCACTCCCATCTGGGCAGCAATATGCCAGTCTTTCTGGTTGTCGAACAAACCGACCATCATCGAATTCGTGATGATAACCCGGGGAGCTTCCGGCTTCGACCGGAACAATCCCAAAGGATGACCTGACTCGATAACTAATGTCTGTTCCTGTGTCATTACTTCCAGATACTGCTTGATAAGCCGGTATTGCATCCAGTTCTGACAAACTTGCCCGGTTTCGCCATAAGTAACCAATTCGTACGGATACAAGGCAATATCGAAACAGAGATTGTTATCTATCATCACCTGAAAAGCTTTCCCTTCCAGACAATTCCCCTTATAATCTTCAATCGGACGTGCTTTCAAGTCTCCCTCGGGACGATAACGATATCCGTATATCCTTCCACGGGTAAGAAGTTCCTCCATAAATTCGGGAGCCAACGTTGCATGAAGTTCATTAGGTACATACCTTAAAGCATTTTTCAATGCTGTTTCGGTTTGTGTAGGCGTAAGCGTATAGCCGCGATCAGGAGCGCGGCGGATACCGGCAACAAAAGAAGGATATTCCGGTAATTGGCGACCAAGATGTATTTGCATAACTGATGACATTTATCTATTACTTACAATCTGTCAGAAAAACATCCTATAAGTGGCCTACAAGGTAATTATTTCCTTACGTTTGAGCAATTTCACATATATGTTTAGAAGCATAATAAAAGCAAAAAGAGACTGCCTAAAACTAGACAGCCTCTTCCTTATCTTATCGTAACTGCTTCTTATTTCGCTAATTCGGCAGCTGCTTTCTTATTGATCTTTCTTTTCTGTATTTCGTATGCAATCGGAGTCGCGATAAACAATGTTGAATATGTTCCGACTACGATACCCAGCAGGATAGCGAACGTAAAGCTACGGATTGTGCTACCACCGAGGATAAAGATACAAAGTACAACAACCAATGTAGTTAATGATGTATTGAATGTACGAGACAATGTAGAGTTCAAAGCATCATTGATCACCTGGTAACGGTCGCGTTTCGGATACAGACCGATCGTTTCACGGATACGGTCGAATACAACCACGGTATCATTGATCGAGTAACCGATAATCGTCAGGATAGCCGCAATAAACGTCTGGTCGACTTCCATAGAGAACGGTAACAACTTCCATAATAATGTATAGAAAGAAATGATACACAATGTTGTTACTGCAACTGAAGCAAATGCTCCTACAGAGAATGACCAGTCGCGGAAACGAAGCAGGATATAAGCAGCCATACAGAACATAGCAAAGATAACGGCCATAATGGCACTGTTCTTGATGTCGTCGGCCATACTCGGTCCTACCTTCTGTGAACTCTGGATATAAGTAGTCGTGAACTGCTCCAGTGTTGCATCTGCAGGAAGCAATGTTTTAACGCCTTCGAACAACAGAGATTCGATTTCCTGGTCTACTGCCGGGTCTGCATCATCAATCTTATAGTTGGTAGAGATACGAACCTGATCCGGAGTACCGATAGTGATAACACTTACAGCGCCGTCCAATTTTTCATCCAACATATTACGAACTTCGTCTGTCTTCACATCCTGGTCAAAACGAACGATATAGTTACGTCCACCGGTGAAGTCGATACCATTGTTCAAACCGATTGTTGACATAGAGATAGCTCCCAGCAGGATGATAACAGCAGGAATAATATAACCTACTTTACGGGCACCCAAGAAGTTGACTTTCGGATTAGTCAACAGGTCTTTTGTAATTGAAGTTACGAATGTTACATTCTTCAGTTTATCCTTAGCCAGTAATGCTTCATAAACGATACGAGTCAAGAAGACTGCTGTAAGGAAAGAAGCGAACAGACCGATGATCATGGTAGTTGCGAAACCACGGATAGGACCTGTACCGAAGTAGAACAATACGACACCGGTAATGATAGATGTTAAGTTGGAGTCGAAGATAGCAGAGAACGCGTTGCTATAACCATCGGCAATAGCCTTGCCTAACGATTTACCAGCACGAAGTTCTTCTTTTGTACGTTCGTAGATCAACACGTTCGCATCGACCGCCATACCCAGCGTCAACACCATACCGGCGATACCCGGCAAAGTAAGTACTGCCTGGAAAGAGGCAAGGATACCCATTGTGAAGAAGATGTTCAAAACCAGCGCACCGTCTGCAATCAGACCCGGAATGATTCCGTAGAATGCACACATATAAACCATCAACAGGATCAAAGCCAGAGCAAACGAGATAACACCGGAGCTGATAGCTTCCTGACCCAGTGACGGACCGACAACGTCTTCCTGTACGATATGTACCGAAGCTGCCATCTTACCTGATTTCAATACGTTTGCCAAGTCCTTCGCTTCTTCCGGAGTGAAATGACCTGTGATAGAAGAACGTCCTCCGGTAATTTCATCGTTTACGTTCGGAGCTGAATAAACCATATCATCCAAAACGATAGCGATAGATTTACCTATATTTTCTTTTGTCAGACGAGCCCATGCTTTAGCTCCTTCTGCGTTCATGCTCATGCTAACCTGCTGTTCTGAGCGACCTACCTGCTGAACGAAGTCAGCGTTAGCGTCAGTCACCACATCGCCACCCAAGGCAGGTGAACCGTCACGGTTAGTAACCTTGATAGCATATAATTCGAAATATTGTTCTTTCTCATCGATTGCCTTAACACCCCATTTCAAAGAGAGGTTACGGGGCAATACGTCTTTTACCTGCTTCATTGCCAGGTATTCGTTGATCTTAGGAATGTCTCTCACATTAGCCACACCCACAGAAGCGCCACGACCTAACTGACCGTTGTACTGGTTGATCTGCAGCAATGCAAACAACGGATGCTGTTTTGCAAACTCTTCCATCGACTGGTTAGCCTGAGCTTCCGGTTTATCCTGAGCGATCTGAGCCAACAGAGAATCGGCTTCGTTAGTATTTGCACTTTCATCAACAGTAGCAGTTTCCGTTACAGTCGTATCAGCACCGTCAGTAGAAACAGTTTCTGTTTCAGTAGCAGAAGCTTCGTCATTGTGTTCTTTCAATACTGTTGCCAGAATATTATCGGCAGCAACCAGCTGCTGATACACTTCCGGTAACTGATAAGTTTCCCAGAATTCCAGATTAGCACTACCCTGCAACAATTTACGAACACGTTCCGGTTCTTTCACACCCGGAAGTTCCACCAGGATACGACCAGCTGTTTCCAGACGTTGAATGTTCGGAGAAACTACACCGAAACGGTCGATACGGGTACGTAATACGTTAAACGAGTTATCGATAGCACTTTTCAACTCTTCTTTCAATACAGAAACAACCTGAGCATCCGTGCTCTGAGGAGTAATCTTGTCTTTCAACTCAAACGTACTGAAAATGGCAGACAAACGTGCTCCACTGTCCAGGTTCTTGTACTCTTCTGCAAACAAGTCAATAAAGTCTCTCTGACTGGTTGCCTGGCGAGCATAAGCTGAAGTTAAAGCCTTATTGAAGTTTTCATCCTGGTTGTTGTTTGACAGCGAACGGATTACATCGGCCACATTCAACTCCAGAACGACGTTCATACCGCCTTTCAGGTCAAGTCCTAAACTAATTTCCATTTCACGGCACTGCTTGAGCGTATAGCCCAACCATACCTTCTGAGTAGATAATGAGTCCAAATAAAGACTCTCTTTCGACGGATCCCCTCCTGCATACTCAGCGGCTTTATTGTTGTAATATCTTGTTACAAATGAGAACGATAGATAGAACAAACATACAAGCGTAAGTAACACTGCGAAGACCTTTACAAATCCCTTGTTTTGCATTTGAATCTTGAGTTTATGTTATTACATTATTTATTTTCGTTTTTTCACAGGGTGCAAATATAGGCTTTTTTTTCTTTGTCATATAGCAATATGATTAATTATTTGTCACTCTCATAGTTAATTTCAAGTACAATTATATATCTTTGCCCATAAAAAAACACAGAATTCACCATGAAACAGCTTTTATTATTCTTTTTATTCATTCCTTCCCTGCTGATAGCCCAGGAGGACCAGAAGTATTTAGCCGGTGCTGTAACTGAAGATGACGGCAAAGTTGTATTTTCCAAAGAGATAAGTATGCCCTCCCTTTCGAAGGATCAGATTTACGATATTATGTATTCGTGGGCACAGAAATATTTCAGTGAAGACGGACGCCGCCTGGTTTATTCAGATAAAGACAAAGGCGATATCGCAGCTGTAGGCGAAGAATACCTGGTATTCCAGAGCACAGCACTGTCGCTGGACCGTTCATTAATAAATTATCGCGTAACGATCGAATGCGAAAATAATACAGCAAAAATCAAAATGACCGGTATCCGTTATGAATACAATGTATCCTATCAGCGTGAGCCGGAAAAATATACTGCAGAAGAGTGGATCACTGACAAATTTGCATTGAACAAGAAAAAAGATAAACTGAACCGTGGTAACGGCAAATTCCGCCGCAAAACGATCGATTTAGCAGACGAAATGTTCAAGAGTGCAGATGCAGCCTTTGGTATCCAACCGGCTGGTGTTATCACTCCGGCTTATGCGGCAGCTCCTGTACAACAACAAACAGTTCCAGCCACAGTTCCCGCACAACAAATAACTAAAGCGCCTGTTAACAACATCGAAGTATGTCAGGGACTGAGCGCATTCGAACCGGACAAGATCCCGTCGACACTGCTGAACATGTTGCCGGAAAGCAAGATGCAGGTAACTCCCGGCGATAATGAAAGTCTGGTAGAACATTATGCCACCTGGAAAGAGATGGGTAAAATGTTCGGAAAGAATATTGCTTCTATCTCTATCAGCCCGGACAGCGAAGTATATAAAGCAATTAAAGACAACGATTTCTATACAATTTCTTTCACCAAACAGGATGAACCGGAAACCTGGTTTATGATTCAGTGTGTCAAACAAGGGGAATCAACCGAAGGAACACAAAAAATCATTATCGGTGAAATCATTAACGTATGGATCAGATAATCATGAAAACAACAAAAAATATACTGTTTCTGTTGATACTGATGTGTCCCTTGCTAGCGATAGCCCAGGGACACAAAGGTTCTGTAGAATCATGCGCCCCCATGAAAGAAGGGAAAGTATGCTATAGTGATGAAGTCGATGCTGAGGGAATGAAAAAAGGCGAATTGTTCAATGCCATCGACAAGTGGGCCAGAAAAAATTACGGCAAGGATGTTTTCCTGTCGAGCGTAACGTCCAGCAAGTCGAAAGGAACAATCAATGTAAATTCAAAGGTGGAGTTACTTCTGAACGACACAGACAAAACGATCGTCAAGTATAAAATGAGAATATACTGTTATGATGAAAAGTATAACATCGAATTGACGGATATCTCTTATCAGTACGATCCGAAAAATGAGAAGAAGTTCAAAACCTATCCTGCAGAGAATGTTATAGCCAACAACGGAAAGTCAAACACTATTTCCGTTATTAAAGACCCTCTGTTATTCTGTAACGCCACTTTCTTTTTTGCAGAAAATCTGTTCGGAGAGGTATTTGATGCAATACAAGAGGATTAAGAATATTATGCTATATAATATATGTAAGGGGATACCTGTAAAGGTGTCTCCTTTTTTAGTCTTCCATTGTCAGATAACACCACAAAGGATAGTGGTCTGAATAACGAATCTTATCGACAGTACAATTCACAGACTTCATATTCGGAGAATGCAGAATATTATCTATACGAAACAAGAACATATTCTGGTTATACGTCACCCCCATCCCCCGACCGGATTCAGCAAAAGAATCGACTAATGGCCCCTGGATAGTCCGGTGAGCATAAGAAATCGGCGTATCGTTGAAGTCACCACAAATCAGGATATAATCGCCTTTAGCCTTTTCGACTTCAGAACCTACCGCATCTGCCTGTCTGGCCCGTATTTTGAAAGCCGGTCCTAGCTTCTGTTCCAAAGCTCCTTTTATACCGTCGAAAGTATCTGTCCCAATGTTCTTGATAAATGCTGTATAACGGCTTCGATCTTCCATCGTCAACTTAAATGATTCGAGGTGATTATTAATCAATGTCAACTTTTTTCCATTCACATTCAGCTCATGAACAGACGATCCATTAGATTCGCTCTCGTATTTTATCCTGCGTGAGTTTGAAATCGGATACTTAGAGAATACCGCAATGCCAAAATTCATATAACCCGACGAACTGATAGGAATTATCGAACGGTAGGGATACATATCAAGCGCTTTATATAATTTTTGAGAAGTCAGAAACTTATCTGATCTGCTGACTGCATATTCCTGCAAACAAACAATATCCGCTCCTGAATCGGCTATATATTGCACAATCTTATTAGGCGATTCTTTGGTATGGTCCTTATAAGCAAACCCCATCACATTATAAGTCAGCACTTTCAACGTATTCTCCTTCGGAATGTCTTTAACATAGGTGTGATAAGGAAAATACTTCTTTACCGGTCCCCAACAAATAAGGAAAGCACTTAGCCCGATCAATAGGAAGCGCCACTCCCACAGGAACAACCAATAGAGAACAAAACAGAGATTCAAGACGCATAAAATGGGAAAGACCAACCCCAGATAAGAAAAAACAAGAGCTGTATCCGGAGACACACGATCCGAGTAAGCTGAAGTGACAAACAGCACAACAACCAATACATTGGCCAGTACGAACAATGATTTGAACAATAGTCTTAGTGTTTTCAGGCCTTCACTCATTTTTTGCTTGCATCAAATAATTGTCTTTTTTCATCGGCAGAAAGACTTTCATATCCGGAACGTTTCAATTTATCCAGAATAGCGTCGAGATCGGCCGACTCCCGGTTCTTACGAGCATTATACTCGTAATCCGTTTCAGCACGTTTATATGTCACTTTCATCTTCGGCTTTCTCTTCCCCAGATTCACTACCCAGCCCAACAAACGATTCATCGGAGCAGTCAGATCCTTTCCTTCCTTAATACGCATTGCAAACCAGATCCCGAACAAAGCTCCTCCAATATGAGCGATATGGCCACCGGCATTATCGGAAGTAATAGCCAACAAATCAATCACAAAGGTAAACAGGGCCAGATAAATCAGTTTGATACGTCCTATCAGGAATAAATTAATCTCCAGGTCTTTCCGGTAAAATGAAACGGCAAAAACAATAGCCATGACCGAAGCGGAAGCCCCCATCAGATAACTGGAAGATGCCACCGTCTGGAAATATGGAAAAATATTATAGGCCAGCATAAACAGAACCGCACCCGCAATACCCCCCAACAGATACAATCCTCCCAATTGCCGTTCGCTGAAGAAATTCAAGAATAATCCGCCAAACCAATATAACCACAACATATTAAATAAAATATGCAGGAAATCGAAATGGGTGAACATATATGTGATAACCGTCCAAGGCCGGTATAATAACAGCTCAGGGGATGAAGGCATCTGCAGATATTGCAGAAAAGAGATTCCGGGAATATTGAAAAGAAGAAAGATCACCCCCGTCAACCGGATCAGGATAAAAAGCCCTACATTAATATATATAAGCTTTGCCAGTATATTCCCTGCCCGGAACGTATTCTTCAGATTAGTAAAAATACTTTCCATTGCCTGCGTCTTTCTTTTTCCAGTAGCGAACCATAAAATAACCGAACAACATACCGCCTAAATGGGCGAAATGTGCCACCGTGTCTCCCCCAAAACTGGAAACACCCATAAACAGTTCTGCCAACCCGTAAAATACAACAAAATACTTAGCCTTTATAGGTATCGGTATGAACATCAGAAATAACGGCACATTCGGGAATAGCATGGCAAATGCCAACAAAATACCGAACACAGACCCTGAAGCTCCGATCGTAATCATCATATTCAGCGACGGATCCATCTTCACCAGCTCGAAAAGCGTCAGGCCGTTGGCACTGGCAAAAGACTGGATCGAATAAGCCCAAACCAACTCCTGCACAATACCGGCTCCAATACCTGTCACCAAATAAAAAGTAAGGAAACGCTTCGGCCCCCAGACATTTTCAAGGACACGTCCGAACATATATACCCCGAACATATTAAAGAAAACATGTCCGAAGGAACGCGTATCATGCATAAACATGTAAGAAACAAACTGAAACGGATAAAAATCCTTTACACCCGGAAAGTGCAAACCTAAAATCTGCACCAGATCGATCCCCATCTTCGGCAACGCCAGGCTGGCTACCCAAAAAAGGAGGTTAATAATGATAAGGTTTTTTGTAACCGGCGGTATACTATTCAAGAACCCCGAGCCATTTTGATTCATCATATACATATCAATTTGCGGCAAAGGTAAATATATTTTGATTGTTTTTCCGCCAAATAGTACTAAAACATAGTAAATCAATAAAAAAAACAGATTTTTCCTTTGCAGAATATTAAATTAAAACTACATTTGAACCGACTTTTAGGCTATCGCAAGAATTGTTTAACATATTAATTATCAAACCATCATGAACAAAACAGAATTTATCTCAGCTGTATCGGAAAAATCCGGTCTAAGCAAAACTGATGCGAAAAAAGCTGTCGAAGCTTTCGTTGAAACAGTATCTCAGGAATTAAAGGCAGGTGGCAAAGTAGCCCTTTTAGGTTTTGGATCTTTTTCTGTTGCAGAAAAAGCAGCTCGCAAAGGAGTCAACCCGAAGACAAAACAACCAATCGAAATTGCTGCACGCAAATCGGTTAAATTCAAGGCTGGTGCAGAATTAGCCGACCAAGTTAAGTAAACAGCTATAAATGAAATTGATAAAAGGGCTTTTTCTGCCGGAACAGCCCTTTTTATTATGACTACAAATTCATACAAATAATAATTCCAGAGAACATCACTGCCCCCTGGAATCCACACTAGTATTAATATTAAACTTACCTGATTTTACAGGTGAGTATCTTCATTACAAACAAAACATGATTACGGGGCATATGTCCCGTATCATTTATCCTATACAAAGATCTTGCTTTTCAATCAATTAACCTGAGAAATCCGGTTCTGATACCACACATCAGACCTTAAAATGACGACTTAAAAAAGAACAAAGCCAAACAAATTTGCTTTTTCCGAAACAATTCAAACCGACCGGTACAATACATGTCATTTACAGCAACGCGTCTAAGATCCAGGCCGATATCCGCCAAGTTTACTGTAAACCTCCTTCCGTTTGGAAGTACCACGTCCATCCATTGATATTGATCTGCATTGCCAGCCACGGATCTCTCTCGGTAAAGAAAAAGATGATTTTATATTCACTTTCGCGGTCTAGATACTCCTGAACACTCATATTGTATCCTTCTATTTTGGTCATTGCCAAAAAATCCGTCAAGTTTATATCGAACACTTTCTGCCCGGTTGTTTTATCTGTGACAACAAAACGGACATCCCGATCTTCAACAAAACGCATTGTATTCAATTCGATCGTGGCTGCCGCCAGGTTCTTCTGTTCCATATGATAAGGACGAAAACTGAGTATATCATCCTCCAACAAAGAATTGTCGTGCGCCAGATAACCGTTCGATTCTACAATTTCATAATCATAGTCATTCATATTCACTCCCCAGGCATCTTCAGTCGCCCCCTGGAAAACAAACCGGACTTTGTTAGTATCCTTTATCAGATCGATCACTTCCGTCTGGTGGATCGTTCCGGTAAAATCAACCTGGGTGATCTCTCCATACCACAACGGTTCAAGCTCCTCATCTATAATAAGAGACTCTTCCCGCTTCAAACGCAACTTCAAATCTGAAATATCGGAGACCCCCGTTTGCAATGGAGCAATATCATACGAGTCATGCGCGCCAGCCCATGCCATGAACCGATACTCTCCGACAGGTAGTACCACAGGCATCAGATAATCGCCGGTTGCCAACACAGAACCTTCTTCTGCTTGTTTGAACAGAAACTTTCCATACTTATCAAATACATAAAGTTCTACTTTATCTACCTGTGTATGGAATGCATCTGTAAAAAGCATGTTATAGTCATACTTGAATTTAACGAATAAACGGCACTCCGGCAAATCTTCGTCAAACACGCCACAAGAGGTCATTATCAAAAGACTTAATGCAATGTAACGTATAAGGCTCTTTAGCTTCATGTTTTCTTTCTTTTCCAATTAATATTTATTGAAGAGGAATAATTAGTTTCATCGGGGTGAAATTATAGATAAGTACCCACCGGTGTTAACGGTGGGTCATACAAACAGATCGAACCGATAAGTCCGGGATTATAATTCCTCAGTCTGAGTATACCAGGTCCAAGGATTAACATTGATCTGGATAGCCAGGTATGAACCGTCTTCTTCATCCGGATCTGTACCTGGTGTCGGAATTTCCGGATATCCGGGATTCTTAAACTTGGTTACTTTGATATCATAGACAGAGTTACGGGTTACACCAAATTCACCTAATTCGTTAGATGCTTTATCCGTATCATCATGCTTAATAATGATTTTATAATAATTAAGACCTCCGGCATAATAATTGAAGGCTCCTACCGATCCGGCACCTTTCCCCTTGATAGCATCGATCTTGGCATTGAATGCAAGAACTAAATCATCTACATCGACACCAGTATCTTGAAGAGGCACTGCCCCCTCTACCTTAGCATCCAGATAAGCATTCAAGGCATCAGTAAGAATAGTTGTTACCGAAGGTTTTGCATTTCCGTCATTATCGTATTTATACCTCAACTCAACTTCGATCCATTTCTTTAAACTGGTAAAGGTGTAAAATCCGCTATTAATTTTGATCCAATCGCCACCAACTTCAGCATCTAGTGAGTCCGTACTATTAGGTTGTGCATATTTCTTCGGTACAAAATTTGCTTTCAGCAATACCTGTGTTGTATATTGCTGTTCGTTATAATCTGCCGTCTGGGTATTTTCAAGACAATACTGGCTGGCTCCCGGTGCATTCGTGATTTTCGAGTCATCGCTTACAACTACATAGTCTGTTGTATTTTGATTACTACTGTCATAGTTCGGATCTTTTCTGTATGAACCGATCTTATATTGATCAAAAGGAGTAATACATGTACCACGTGCATCCGGATTACTACTATCTTCATTCCAGGTCAAGGTTCTTTCGGATGCCGGGAAAAACTTTTTATTCGTAACGTTCAATACCCAGAACGGGTTAGATACTGTTGCTATATCACTGATCGTTTCAATATATACGCGAACCTTAGATACTACACGATCAATATTGACAGCAAGCGGACTACCACTAGCCAACTCTTTCGTCTTATACAGTTTCAGAGTAGCATCGGTTCCATCCGAATTGGATGGTTCCAGGCTTCCTTTAGCGTTCGACATCATAAAACTTCCATTTTTAGCAACGTTTGTGCTGACATCTCCATCTGTAACAGAAAGTGCAGCATTAACTATGCTATAATTAGTTCCACTATTAATCGGATGAATAGGGAAATCTGCGCCAGGATTCGCCACAATTAGAATACGTGTCGAACTTGCAGACACCTGAAAAGGATCGCTTACACCTCCATTGGGTTGTCCCGGATTACCAGCCTCAGCAGCAGTCAACTGCACATCGTCTGTCACATTATCAGCGGCATCGAAGAAAATTGCCCGAACAGTAGTGATACCCGATTCCTCTTCCGTACCATCTTGTTTATCATCAGAATTCAACCCACGAAATCTAACTGCCGACGGAGTTGAAATGTTTAGGGCAACCCATGCATCGCCTTTAGGGTTTGTAACTATGCCATCATCTGTAATGGCGCTGTCTTCACTACACGCAGCAAACAACAAAGTTGCAAGTGCACATAAAAAATAATTCTTCTTTTTCATTTTACTACAATTAAATCGTTTTTACTCATTTATTTATCATATTTTCCTTCTAATTTCCAGGGCTTTCGCATTTCCTTTTGATCTTTTCACCTGACACCGGACATCAGGTATCAGCTGCAATATTTCCTGCCAACTGAGTGATATCTATTTTAATACGCTGTGTCATTCTTCCGGAAGGAGAACCTATGTTATTCATAGTTGTCAAATACACGACACCTCTTCTTTCGATACCGGTATTAGGTAATACCTCGATAAAAATCCTCCCGTCATCCACCGTAATCTTATCCGTATCATTCCGGTCTTCCCCACTTGAAGGACGCAATTTTATCCAGCTTCTTGCAGTTTCATCAACCGTACCTGAAAGACAATAATAGTTCACTTCCCTGATTGTTGGATATGTATTGATCGTAGGCATATATTTTATCGTTTCCCCCCCGGCAGAAATCGCACTTCTTCGATTGATATGAACCTGTTGTATCAGATTCCCCAGTTGAAGTGTTACATTCGCATTTTTTCTTTGTATCGTTCCTGTCGGATCGGTCTGACAATCATCATAATATTGCAAATAAGGTTTAACTTTAACTACTACCGTTGTAAAATTAGGATCCGTTGTCCCACTATTTACTATAGATATTTTCCCATCGATAGGAGATACAAGTTCAAACGCGTAATCAACCTCCACCCTATTGTCGCTAATTCTATTGGAACCGGGAAAAACCGTACCATTATTGGTTATCACCTTAAATGCATCATAATCAACCGTTAAATCCGAATAAGCAAAAAAGACGGAGTTACTCACTCCTAAATAGTAATCATTATTGGCTACAACGTCATAAATATTGCCGTCATCCACCAAGACACTATAACTCAGACCGGTATTAGAGGCTTTGGATACTTTGGCATCTTCTACCGTATCATAACCGGGACCATCCGCTTTAACAACAGTGAATGTGTATGCATTATTACGTAACAGATCCATCGGTTGTAATCCGTCATTTATAATCCCTACTTTATAATAATAGTCCTGCCCCTCATAAGTCCCCTGAATAATGAAATAGGTGTCGTTAAGAATATCGGATTCATACAAATACACCGGATTATCTTCCGTGCTTTCTCCACCGGTTACATCATTCGCCGCAACTAAAAGCGATGAATAAGCATCATCGTATCTATACTCCGTCAGATTTGATCTGTTGTCCATAACAGATCCATCCAGATTATGCAACCGCCCTTGCCCCGGTACGTTCACTACGGCGGTAATCCCTTTAAATTTAAAAGAGGATGCCTGATTAACGATCACAACCTTTGCCACTTCACGGATAAGTTGTAATGAAGTTCCATCCTCATTCGCGATTTTCGTCGTCTGATCTATTTTATCAACTTGCAGCAAATAACTCATAGGTATCACCTCGCCGTCGCCACTATACGGAATAACAGACAGAGAGGGAACAGTCAACGGCTCACTCAACAAATTCGCAGTCGCTTCTGATAAAGTAGTTCCACCAACTGTTAGTTTTGTCATGAAATTTGCCACATTGAACTCATATCCCGTATGCATATCGCCATAATAAAAATTTTCCTGTGGATTGGCCAATATCAATAAATGATACTTAGAACCAGCTTCCTGCCTTGTCAACAACACATATCTCTTCCCCACAAACTCAAAAGCTTGTACGGCCTCCACAAAAAGGGCTGATGATGCATTATTCCCTTTGAACACAAGTACCCACGGAGTTTTACCGACTTCACTTTCATCGCCGACCGCTCTGGTTTCAGGTAACTGATACGAATTAGCACGAGTAAAAATTTCAATCTTCACCTTATCCTCCGGCACTACTTCCGGCAATTCGGACAGCAATATTTCATGCTCGCAGCCTATCGTAAAAAACAGAAAGGCCAGACCAAGCAGTAAATTGATATATATTTTAATTTTACTCATCTTTTTTACTCTACAAACTTCTTACACTAACATTAGTATTTACTCCTTATCCCTGACACAACGAACGGATTGAGCAAAAGTGGGTAGCTGATACACTAATGACGGAGGCGGCCATCTACTGAACTCCATACTCCACACGGAATGCGGCGTCTCAGCCGATGACGGTCCGGTACTGGCAGAATGATAATAACCTGACTCTCCTGCATACTGCAATGAATTAGCATTTCTTCGCCCTGCCATCGGAAAGAAAACCGAAGCGTCACCATAGTTTTTATTATAGACCAAGACTCCACGATAAGCCACTTTAGCATTATCGATAGAAACCCCATAAGCATAGCTACCTCCTGTTCCTTGTTTTATTGGGCGACGATCGAAAAAACCATCTGCATAAAATCCCATAGCAATCGGAATATATTCTGTGACCTCTGACAAATCAGTCGTATTTACCCCACTCCAGAAATTCGGAGTTCTATCCACATTCATATCTGCTATATTAGTCACAGTTCCGGCATCTCCTCCCCGGGGTGTTTTAAACACAGACTGTCTCCATTCGGAATAAGCAATGTCTCCACTATGGTCTACCACTGCCGTAGGAATGACTTCTATCGGATTAGTCGGAGTAATGATCACAGTCCGGTCATTGTTATTCCGGTCAAAATAACTGGGGAACAATCCATTATGGGAAATCCTGTCGATATACCCATCCGATGGACGATGATATCCTTCCGGACAAACTTCAAAAAGATTCTTGAACTCATAATCATACTGTGTCTCCGGTATCCCTGCTGCGCTTCCCCAAACAGGAATACTGAGTGCATAAGTTTCATTTAAATATTGAATACGGCCACTCCAGTAAGATGAACCTCCTGCAGGCTGCGTTGGATGATAAGCCAGGCGGAAATATCCTTCATCATCATTCTTAGGTAATCCCCACTGGAAAAAAGCACCAGCCTGCGTGGGATACTCAACAAACGCACCGTTTTTATAAGCAACCTGAGGATGTTCACTGTTCCCCCCCGCCTTGAAAGCTGCTGCAGTCAGATTATAAGGTGAGACCTTTCTGGCATAATCACGCGCTTTTCCCTGTAAGGGCCCTGTCGTTATAGGGTCGATTGTGCCCGGCCTCATGACATAATCATCCTCTTCTCCCTGCCGGATATACATTGTATCCCTGGCATACCAAATGCCGCCTGTACCTTCATCCCCCCACATTCCTCCATAACGTTCAACTACAACTTTGGCATACCTGGGAGCTTCACCACTATGTTTTCCGTTCGTTGCCATTCGAAAATAGATACGTCCCCTCCCTTCGACTAATTTTCCGTCTTCTCCTTTCAGATCGTTTGGACGTACATTAAACTTTTCCGGGTTTCCCGGTGAATCCGTACCTATCTGCGGGTCAAAACTCGGGGTTGAACTCAACGTAATAAAATCACCACTTATGACACGAGCTCTCCATGGCTTGATATTTCCAAACTCTGCAGGTAACTCACTTGCATTGTCTTTCCTGCTTTGTTGTCCGGAAATAATCCGTTCCCCCATTTCATCATTCCGAAAAAAAGCACCGACATATCCTGTTCCGTAAGAATTGAACAGGAAGCGTTGGCCGTATTGGCTGACACTTACCTTGATCTCTCTTTGCAATTTCCCCCCGAACTCATCTTCTCCCGATAAAACAAGTCGGAACAGCCTGCCGGAAGTCACCTCATTCAGTTCGTCCAACAAAATATCCATATAACCGGTTCCGACCTTTGCCACCTCGTCGTAAGTATAAGAGTAACGGGATGTTGCATATATTTTTGTTGCCCCGGCATCCGTCACATCACCACTCTTCAATACCAGGTCATTGAATATCTTTTCAGTTTCCGCGGTAGCCGTTCCCAGACCGGTAAATACCTCGGGTAATATTTTCACGACCGGCATATTCGATTTAAAGGAAATACGTGCCCCGTTGAAATCAGTTATACTTACCTCGGTATGGGATATATTCAACACTTTAAGACCTGGGATATTCCAGGCATCATCATTTTCATTCCATTTGGATGCTTCTATATTCACTTCAAGCGACTCCCTGATAATGCCGGTCAAATCCAGCTTGGTATTCCCCGGCAAACTATAATCGACCGGAGCCGAAGCGATCTTCAGTTCACATGAAGGGTTATAGTTCGCCCCCATATTCACTGTAAATACTGCCGCTTTCGATTTATCTGATTTTGATTCCGGCACACTGGAAGGTAAAATAACCCGGATAACTTTTTTCGCCCAGACTGTTCCGGAAGCAGAAGGAGTCGTATCCTCAAACAGACCACTGTTTTTATCCACGGTAAACACACGTATCGTATTCCGTGTAATCGTACCGTTATAGTTCGCGGTAAGAGGAACTATATCTACAAGATTACTGAATGTCACTCCACTAAAGGTTTCGCTGTAATTTCTATCAGCTTCCAAGATGACGTCAACCCGTACTCCCATCCTGTCCAGAGACAGTTCCAACCGGGAGACAGTAGTTCCGTCGCTCAATCTTGCACCTTGTCCTTTAGATAAGACAGTAACATCTTCTATCTCCTGTTTCATAGGAATATATTGGTCGGAAGAAAAAGCTTTTGCCGGATAAACTATATTATTCAAATCCTCGTATCCAGAAACGGCATCCAACTGATTGAATACATAAGAATCATTTGCTTCATTCGCCAAGAAAACAAAGGTGTAAGTGCCTTCATCGATCGGATGTTGCACAAGATTATCCGTCCACTGATCTTTTGTATAATACACATTGGATATACAAAGACCTGACGTTTTATTGAATGCCATAACACGCAGGGTATTCACAAGATAATCTTCAGAACTCCCGGGATGCGTAGCACTTTCAGACTCTATTCCACTTATTGACAGAAATGCTCCCTGATTATTTTCTCTAACAAAACTTTCATCCGTACAAGATGAAAAAAGCACTAGCAATAAAATAAAAATTAAACCTTTATATATTTTATATTTTCCTATAACCATTAAATAACATGCCTTCAAAATCAGTATACAAATATTCCATAACCTTCATACTTCCATATATCCGGTTATCAACAACCTCTCCTAATCACACTACCAAAACCATCGTCTTGAAAATGAATTCCAAAATATCAAAATTGACACAAAATCTTTCAATACTAATACTTGTTTCATTCTCTATTATCCCAAAAACACTTTTTTTTTCAATTACAAAGATCGTGGTTCTCAAAGTATTTATCAGCCTATTCCTGTTTCTGTTATTATATATCAATGTCTTAGACAACGACCCATACCAAGGAAGTATTCTTTTTTGTTTTCATTTATTGAAACTACCATTCATCGACAGGTTCGTTTTTTACTATTGTTGAAAAAATATCGGTCGCATTTGTCGATTTATAAACAAAATCAACAATTATAAAAATATCACACCTTCATTCTAACGGACACGTAGAGGATCGTCAAACTACTAATTCGAAATCCCATACGAAGGTTTTTAGAAAATAATCATGTACCTTTGCGGCAAAATAAAATCCGAATATTATATAAGTAAAAATATGGTTATTGAACAGCAGATCACCGGAGCAATCATTGCCGGCATAAAAGAACTGTACGGAGTTGATGTTTCAGCCAATCAGATACAGTTGCAGAAGACAAAAAAAGAGTTTAAAGGACATCTTACCCTGGTTGTGTTCCCTTTCCTTCGCGCATCGAAGAAATCACCGGAACAGACAGCACAGGAAATCGGCGAATACCTGCAGAAAAATGAACCGGCCGTATCTGAATTCAATGTGATCAAAGGTTTCCTGAACCTGACAGTTGCCGGTCCTTGCTGGATCGATCTGTTGAATACGGTCAACGTACAACCATCCTACGGGATCATTCCTGTCACAGATCAATCCCCTCTGGTGATGATCGAATATTCTTCTCCCAATACAAACAAACCTTTGCATTTAGGGCACGTACGTAACAACCTGCTTGGTTACAGCTTGTCTGAGATCATGAAGGCTAACGGAAATAAGGTGGTTAAAACCAATATCGTAAACGACCGCGGTATCCATATTTGTAAATCGATGCTTGCCTGGCAGAAATGGGGTAACGGCGTTACTCCCGAATCATCCGGCAAGAAAGGAGACCACCTGATCGGCGATTTCTATGTACTGTTCGACAAACACTACAAACAGGAATTAAAAGAATTGGAAGCTAAAGGTCTGACAAAAGAAGAAGCAGAAGCCCAGTCTTCGCTCATGGCCGAAGCTCGCGAAATGCTTCGCAAATGGGAAGCCGGAGATACAGAAGTTCGTGCTTTGTGGGAAAAGATGAACAACTGGGTATATGCCGGTTTCGATGAAACCTACAAGATGATGGGCGTAGACTTCGACAAGATCTATTACGAATCCCAAACCTATCTGGAAGGGAAGGGTAAAGTGATGGAAGGACTTGAAAAAGGGATCTTCTATCGCCGCGAAGACGGTTCTGTATGGGCCGACCTGACCAAAGACGGACTGGATGAGAAACTATTGCTCCGAGCCGACGGTACTTCCGTATATATGACACAGGATATCGGTACAGCAAAACTACGTTTCGACGATTATCCGATCAATAAAATGATCTACGTTGTCGGTAACGAACAGAACTACCATTTCCAGGTACTTTCTATCCTGCTCGATAAACTGGGCTTCGAATTCGGGAAAGGCCTGGTACACTTCTCTTACGGTATGGTTGAACTACCAGAAGGAAAGATGAAGAGCCGTGAAGGTACTGTTGTCGATGCCGACGACCTGATGGAAGAAATGATCAGCACTGCCCACGAAATATCACAGGAATTAGGCAAATTAGACGAAATGACTCCGGAAGAAGCCGCCAATATTTCCCGCGTTGTCGGTTTGGGTTCCCTGAAATACTTCATTCTGAAAGTCGATCCGCGTAAAAACATGACTTTCAACCCGAAGGAATCGATCGACTTTAATGGAAACACCGGTCCATTCATCCAATACACTTACGCCCGTATCTGTTCTGTTTTGCGTAAAGCAGCCGAACAAGGCATTGTCTTACCGGAACAATTACCGGTAAATACGCCTATATCAGAAAAAGAAGAAGGGTTGATCCAAATGATCGCAGACTATGCAGTAACAGTAAAAGAAGCAGGCAAAGAATACAGCCCGGCATACATTGCTAACTATATCTACGATCTGGTAAAAGAGTATAACCAATTCTACCACGACTTCTCCATCCTTCGCGAAGAGAATGCCGAGATCAAACAATTCCGTCTGGTATTATCTGCCAACGTTGCTAAAATTGTAAAATCAGGTATGTCGTTACTGGGTATCGAAGTTCCGGAAAGAATGTAAGAACAGAAATATCACTCATCAAAAAGGATCCTGCTGATTAACTCAACAGGATCCTTTTTTCTTATGCCCTTCTGATCTTTACCGATCAGGCCTTTTTCTTTGTAGTCCGTTTTTTCGTTGTTGCAGGTTTTTCAGCCGCCTCGGCAATGATCTTCATGCAATCTTCCAACGTCAGCTTTTCAGGATTAGTAACCGTCTTCGGAATGCGGTAGTTAGCCTTCTTATAAGTTATATAAGGGCCATAACGACCGTTCAATATTTCCAGATCCGGATCTTCATCGAACTTCTTCAGATAACGTTGTTCGTCTTTCTTCCGTTTCTCGTCGATCAATTCGATAGCCTCTTCTACTGTAATAGAAAGAGGATTCAGATCTTTCGGGATAGAGATAAATTTCCCGTCATGACGGATAAAAGGTCCGAAACGTCCAACTGCTGCAACCATTTCTTTTCCTTCATATTCGCCGATCGTACGAGGCAGGTCGAATAGCTTCAACGCTTCTTCCAATGTAATCGTTTCGATTGACTGACCTTTCATCAAGGTAGCAAACTGAGGCTTCGGAGCTTCTTTATCCTCCGTATGTGCCTGACCGATTTGTACAACCGGACCATAACGGCCGATCTTCACAAAGACAGGATTCCCACTTTTCGGATCGATACCCAACTCACGTTCTCCCACCTTATGGGCCGTTTTTATAGCTGCTGTTTCTTCCACGATCGGATGAAACATTTTATAGAACTTATCTATTGCATTTGTCCAGACCATTTCACCATCAGCCACGGCATCAAACTCTTTCTCGACGCTGGCCGTAAAGTTATAATCCAATACAGAAGGAAAATATTCCATCAGGAAGTCATTAACTACCGCCCCGATATCCGTAGGCATTAACTTGTTACGGTCTGCCCCCACTATCTCCTTCTTATCAGCCTCTTTGATCTTGCCCTTAGCCAACGAGATAACAGTATAAGCACGTTCGGTCCCTTCTTTATCCCCTTTTACCACATACTCACGATTCTGAATCGTTTGAATAGTAGGAGCATAAGTAGAAGGGCGCCCGATACCCAATTCTTCCAAACGACGAACAAGGCTGGCTTCCGTATAACGCGGCGGACGTTGCGTAAAACGTTCCGTTGCCACGATATCATTCAATGTCAAAACTTCATGCAATTTAACAGGGGGTAATAAACCATTCTCTTTATCCTGCTCTTTTTCATTATCATCATCGTAGCTTTCACGGTAGACCTGAAGGAAACCATCGAAAGTGATCACTTCACCTACAGCCACGAATTTTTCTTTCTTATCATCGATACAAACAGAGATCGTTGTACGTTCCAATTCAGCATCTGCCATCTGGGAAGCGATCGTCCGTTTACGGATCAATTCATATAATTTTTTTTCCTGCGCGGAACCATTGATCTCTACATTACTTATATAAGTAGGACGGATAGCCTCGTGCGCTTCCTGTGCACCTTTACTTTTTGTATGGTACTGACGGAACTTATGATACTTCTCTCCGTAAGTTTCCAGAATAGCTTCCTTAGCAGTTCCCAACGCCAGATCACTCAGGTTCACTGAGTCGGTACGCATGTAGGTAATCAATCCGGACTCATACAGGCGCTGTGCAATCATCATGGTCTGCGACACGGAATAACCCAGTTTACGGGCTGCTTCCTGCTGCAAGGTAGATGTTGTAAAAGGAGGTGCCGGTGATTTCTTTACCGGTTTTTTTGTGATCTCGTCAATAGTGAAAGAAGCAGCCTTGCAGGATTCCAGGAATTCCATTACTTCCTTCTTATCCTTCAGACGTTTATTCAATTCGGCTTTTAGGATAGTTGTTCCATCGGGAAGAGTGAAATTAGCAATGACACGATAAGCAGCTTCCGAAACGAAATCGTTGATCTCACGTTCGCGTTCAACAATAAGACGGACAGCTACCGACTGCACACGTCCGGCAGACAAAGCCGGTTTTACTTTTCTCCACAAGATAGGAGAAAGCTCGAAACCCACAATACGATCCAATACACGGCGAGCCTGTTGAGCATTCACCAGGTTGATATTGATATCACGTGGTGTTTCGATAGCATGCAAAATAGCATTCTTGGTAATTTCGTGGAAAACAATACGTTTTGTATTCTCCGGCTTCAACCCCAGAACTTCATACAGATGCCAGGATATAGCTTCTCCTTCACGGTCCTCATCGGATGCGAGCCATACCTGTTCGGCTGCTTTTGCTTCGGATTTTAATTCGGAAACCAACTTCTTCTTATCAGCCGGGACCACATATTGAGGAGCATAATTGTTCTCAACATCTATACTAAAATCTTTCGTTTTCAAATCGCGGATGTGCCCGTAACTCGACATAACCTTAAAATCTTTTCCGAGGAACTTTTCTATGGTTTTTGCTTTGGCGGGTGACTCCACTATTACCAGATTCTTTTGCATAATCACTTTTCACTTTTTAGAAATCGAGTGCAAACATACACAAATAATTAACGCAACCGTACATCAGTAACAAAAAAACAGTTTTTTAAACCGTGATTATTATGTATGTAAACACTTCAGAATTATCTTTGTCCACAAAATATCACATTATTTCGACATGGAAACAATCAGACAACTTATCAACGATAATAAAACAGACGAAGCATTGCGTTTGTTGAATGAGTACATTAAAAAAAACGCTTCAGACGATGAAGCGTTTTACCTGCGAGGAAATGTATACCGCAAAATGGGAGATATACGCCAAGCTCTGAACAACTATCTGTCAGCCATAGAGCTCAACCCGGACAGTCCGGCACAAACAGCGTATAATGCCCAGATCAAAATATTAGATTTTTATAACAAAGATATGTATAATCACTGAAGTTGCTTACGTAACTCATTCAGAACCTGGATGTCTTTCTCCCGGATCTTACCATCACGGGCTGGTGGACAATTCAGGATAAGGATATTATCATTCTTCGTACACTGACGGTATAACCGGGCAAGTTCATCTACCGATTTATACTTTTGGTCGGTTGTATTATAAAACCAGCGTTCGCTGATACAGATAGTAGACTCCCAAGGCATATAATACTCTTTTCCATCGTGTGAAAAGATTTTCGGATCATTATCAACTGGCAGATACGGATCGCCTAAACGGAAATCACTCGGGAAATAACGGATCGGATAGCCTTCCTGTTGGTTTTCCGGCAATACAGGATGAGCATCGGGGTTGTCAGGCAACCCGATCGTCCAGTTTATACCGATCTGGCAATCCGGCTGTCTCGATTTGATCGTCCGGTAAATCTCTTTCACCGGCCAACGGTAATTTTCTTTTTCCCAACCGCCGTCAAACCAGAACTCCACTATATTTGTATATGGCTGTACGATATCGATCAATTCATCCAACTGGCGCAATAAATACTTATTATACTTTACATCCAGACTTTTATCTTTTACATCGGCATTCACTTTTCGGTCCCACAAAGAGTAATACAATCCCAAACCAATATCATATTTCTTACAGGCTTTGGCTATCGCCTCGATCACATTTGTGGTATTACCCGAGCTTTCCACATCATATTCCGTATACTTACTATCCCACAGACAGAATCCTTCGTGATGCTTTGCCGTAAGAATAACATATTTCATTCCAGCATCTTTTGCCACCCTGATCCACTGGTCTGCATCGACGGCTGTTGGCCGGTAAGAAGAAGCCGGTTTCGAACCATCTGTCCATTCCTGATCATGAAAAGTATTAATTCCAAAATGGATAAACATTCCATATTTGCGGGCAATTTGCTTTTGCTGAGCCGGACTTGGTTGCGTGGAAGGTACCGGCAATATCTGTTCTTGTCCCCGAAGTAATTGCAAAGACAAGGATAAGAATAGGAAAGTTACAAAAGTCTGTTTCATGGTAATAAAATTTATACCACAAAAATAATTATTCTTTCAGAGCCGAATTATCCAAATTTCGTTTTAAAGTTTGCATAATCCGGCTTTAAATCTATCAGAAGCGCCAGCCTACGTTTAGCTGAAGTACACCGTTACGGCTCTTTCCATCAATATCAGAAGAAGACACTCCCGGTATTGCAGAAGCAATATTATCCTTATTCAGAGTATTTGTCAACCCCACATTATAACTCAAAGAAAACAGTAATCCCATTGAAGTTTGATATCCGGCTCCGACCACTAATGAAAAATCAAAAGTTTTAAACCAATCACTCAAAGCATCTGTCGAGACTGATGTACCAGAATCGGAAGCTTTTACCTTTGAAGAAACTTTAAAACCCAGTTGCGGTCCGGCAAACAAATTAAATCCTTCATATACATAGCCTTTTAGCAGGATCGGAATATTAAGATAATCATTTTTTAATTTTGCTGTAGTACCACTCTCTTTTACCTTGAATCCCTGCATTGAATAATAAATGCCCGGCTCAATAGCAAAATGATTAGTCATCATCACTTCGCCGGCAACTCCTATATTTAAACCGGCTTTCATACTTGCACCATCGGAATTTGTCATATTGGCCATATTTAAACCAATCTTCGGAATAAAATGAAATTCTTGTGCACTTACCTGAAATGCCACGAAAAGAAGTAATAAAAATGCAATCTTTTTCATACTACATAATTGTTTTAGATATTAAACACAAAATACTATCTCAATAAACTTAAACGATTTTATTTCCGCAATGTCTGCTTTTACTCATAAACACAGACCAAAGATAAATACTTAAATTAAAATACAAAGATTTTCACTTATTATATTATCGGATTGTCGATAACCCGCTCCGGAAATAGCTCTTTCCGGTTTATTTCCAGAATCTTATTTCTATCCTTATCCAGTGTATATACTTTATCTTTTACCAGATATAAATCAAATGGAAGATGTAAAGTGGCAAGTTTCTTTCCATTAAAATCAATCAGATATTTAATTCCGAACTGACTGATTAGAGAATAACCGTCCATATTTAGACTAGTAAAATACAATTCGGTATTCCGATAAGTACGGATCACATTCATCTGTTCATCGACTTCAAATACATCATACTGGTTATTATAAACAAAACATGAAGCAGAATCGGATGGTACAACTTTTCTAAAAGAAGTACTATCCGGATCTATCAGATAAAAAGAATTGGATAAAAAGCCTTGTAACTTGCCATTAGCCTTCTCATCCCAGGGAGACACCTCAACCTCTGCACTATCGGTTAACTGACAGAAAGACATTCCATCATCGAACAGTAAATATAATGTATTTCTCAACTCTTTCAGACAAACACCTTCAATCCGATCTTTCTTTTTCGTCAGCTGCGTCAGATATATATTTTTGCCGGTATTCTTATCGAAGCTGGCAATGAAAGGCCTTCCAATATTGACTTCCATCATATCTCTTTCGTATGCAGAAGAAAAATCCCTTAAGTTTCCACGATACCCACTACCATAATTGATCATGTAAAGCCTATCATCATAAACAAAAAGTTGAGAATGTGAAGTAAGATCCTCTAGAAGCGGATACCCCCACTTCATATTCAGTTGATCATCCAAGCAAAGCAATTGCGTACGGCTAGCAAAATAAAGCAAAGAATCTTCTCTCAACATATTCGAAGTCAATTCCGCTACCGCATTTCCTCCGGTCGGCATCACCGACACTCCGGCCACAACCCCAGTCAATATACCTAAAGCCCCCAATGCCACTGCCCCACTATAATTAGTGGTTCCGGTTACCATCGGATAACTCTTTCCTGTCCCATCCTTTATATTCACCAAATGTATCCCGTCAGAAACAATCAACCGGGTCGAGTCATTCACCCACCCATCGTAATTCCAACCATATGCATGAGGAACTTCCCGAGTCCACAAATGTTCCCCGGAGTTCATTTCATAACATTCCAGATTTTTTGTAACGCCGTTTTTATAACTCAGAATTTTACCATTCTGAAAATCCATCACATAAGGGAATATTTTCTTATTCCATCTTTCTTGTCCGGTTTGTAAATCCAGATAGAAACTCTTAACCCCTTTGGAATTAAAAAGAACTCCCTCAGGAAGTAAAACAAACTGGTCGCTCATGTAATTCATCTTCCTTCTCCACAATTCTTTTCCTTCCTGATAATTAAAGACCACCAACTCGCCTTTATTCTTATAAGATTTTCCGTTCGGGGTCAGATGTCCCAGTTGTACCATAAAAAAGGTAGCTGTAGTATCCATCTTATATTTCCTAACCCTGCCATCAAATTCAAAGCCACGAGCTGTTAGCTCTTTCCCTTCCACCGTTTGTCCTATCACAATATCTTTCTCTTCCTGCGCATTCATAAAAGGACAAAATATCAACAAACAGACAAGTAAACCAAATGCTTTTTTCATACTCTCATTCCATGTAAAAAAGTAAATACTAGTAAATGGGATTAAAAATCAATCGTATCTATATAAACGTCCTTCACCTGAAACTATTGCAGAGGAAATAGAACAATCCCTGTTTTTTTAAAATATTCTTTCCGGTCATTCGTCACAGATAATAGATAGCTATCAAAATCAGTACAAGGCCTACCTCAACGATGTGGAACAGCCCATCGACCTGTTACAGGTACGGAGAGGAAATCCCTGGACTCAACCGCTACATCAGTCATGGCAACAACTATTTACATACCTACACAATGAAATCGCTTCGCGTCAATCTCGACTTTTCGTATCGTCACTGGATCGCCAACTTTGCCACCATTGTTCCACCCAACAGATACGTTTACGGGGAACAATTGATGAAAGGAGACCTGATGCATACACTTATGGTCGGATACAAAATGCCAGCTTGGTCGGTAATGGCAGGATTATATAATCCTTTTATCCGTACGTACAGATCGGAAAATGAGAACTGGTCAGCCCTCAATCCGGTAAAATCAGACATTCACAGTAACAATATGGCAAGAACGGTAGTGGTCAAATTCAACTTCAACCTGAATTTCGGCAAACAGTTAAAAAGCATCCGCAAAGCCGTTCAGAACATGGATAACGATCCGGGTATTATATCGGGAAATAAGGACTAAATAAAAAAACGGAACTGTCTCCTTTCGGTACAGCTCCGTTTTTTGTTCTATAAGCTTTTGATCCTTACTTCAACAAGCTGCAAGGACAAAGATTATCTTTTTCGATATCTTTGAAGTAGTTGTATGTACCGACTTTGATATCAGCACAGGCAGCTTCGTCAGCTACGATAATACCTTTCGGATGCATCTGCAAAGCAGTGATTGTCCACATCTGGTTGATAGCACCTTCAACAGCCTGCTGCAAAGCGCGAGCCTTGTTATGACCGTTTACCATGATCAATACTTCTTTAGCATCCAGTACAGTACCTACACCAACCGTTACAGAAGTCTTCGGAACCTTGTTTACATCGTTATCGAAGAAACGAGAGTTAGCGATGATCGTGTCTGTAGTCAGAGACTTTACACGAGTACGTGAAGACAAAGAAGAACCCGGTTCGTTGAATGCGATATGGCCGTCAGGACCGATACCACCCAGGAACAAGTCCACACCACCTACCGCTTTCATCTTAGCTTCGTAAGCAGCACATTCGGCTTCCAGATCGGGAGCATTACCGTTCAGGATATTTACATTCTCCGGCTTGATGTCTACATGGCTGAAGAAGTTGTTCCACATGAACGAATGATAGCTTTCCGGATGATCTTTCGGCAATCCTACATATTCATCCATGTTGAAAGTGATGATATTCTGGAAGGAGATAACACCCTGCTTGTTCAATTCGATCAAATTCTTGTACATACCCAGAGGAGACGATCCGGTAGGCAATCCCAAAACAAAAGGTTTTTCAGCTGTCGGATTAGCTTTCTTAATCTTTGCAGCTACATAATTAGCAGCCCATTTTGAGAGTTGCTCGTAATCTGGTTCAATAATTAGTCTCATAACGTTTGTGTTTTTTCAGTTGACAGTTGACAGTTGACAAGTGACAGATATAGTCACCCTCTTCTGCAAACCGGAACTGATTAGGTTATTAATAGTTTTTTTAGATCTACTTTTCTTTAACTGTCAACTGTTTCGCCATTGCTTCGCCCAAAGCCCAGCATTCTTCATACTTATCGGCTTTCATACCCTGTTTTTGTTCAACAGGCGTACCAACGGTTTCCCATTTCATCTTTTCACCGAAAGCTGTCAAACGCTTAACTGCGGCACCGGCCCAAGTAAAGGAGCCGAAATAGCCATACAAGCGATTTTTCACCTCACGCATTTCGATCTTACTCAACACGGCTTCCACTTCGGGGAACAGGCTATTTGAATAAGTCGGACTACCGATAATAAGACCTTTATATTTGAATACATCTTTCAGTATATAGGAAGCAGGACTTTTGCTGACATTGTGCAATACAATATTTTTCACACCATGAGCAGACAGAGACGAAGCGATCGCTTCCGCCATCTGTTCCGTATTGCCATACATGCTGCCATAGATAACAACAACACCGTCTTCTCCTTCATACCGACTCAAACGGTCATATATTTCAATCGCCTTTTTGGCATATTTACGCCATACAGGGCCATGAGTCGAACAGATCGTTTCAATTCCTAAAGTAGAAAGTTTCTGTAAAGCACGTTGCACCGGATTTCCATATTTACCGACAATATTGGAATAATAACGGATCATTTCTTCCCAGTAATGATCTACATTCATTTCTTCATCGATCACACCGCCATCCAATGTGCCGTATGTACCGAAAGCATCGGCTGAAAATAACAGTTTATCTGTCGAGTCGTAAGTCACCATCACTTCCGGCCAGTGTACCATCGGTGCCATGTAGAAAGAAAGCTGATGACGCCCGATGTCGAGCGTATCACCTTCTTTTACTTCGTGAAGTCCTGTAGTAATACCATGATATCCGTCCAGCATACCGAATGTCTGCTTGTTTCCAATGATCTTCACATCCGGATATTGCTGGCGCAGCAGGCGGATACTTCCGGCATGATCGGGTTCCATATGGTTCACGATCAGATAGTCGAGTGTACGACCATCCAGAGCATCCGCTATTTTTTTCAAAAATATATCAGAGTAGCAAACATCCACTGTATCAACCAATACAGTCTTTTCGTCCACAATCAAATATGAATTGTAGGAAACACCGTACGGCAGTGGCCACATATTTTCGAAGAGGGCCTTCTGACGGTCGTTGACTCCTACATAATATACCTTATCTGCTATTTCTTTTAGTTTGTACATTACTTACTTTTTTATTTTTAATTCCTCATAATTATTCGGTTTTCTTGTCATTGCTCTCCAGACAAACCAACAACCGGCCAGAACAAAAGGAATGCTGAGCCACTGCCCCATATTCAACATCATACTGTCTTCGAAAGCTTCCTGGTTATTCTTCAGGAACTCGATGAAAATACGCGAACCGAATACACAGATCATGAAGACTCCGAAAATAAGGCCTTCCCGCTTCCATTCTTTTTTTATGAAGTAAAGCCACATACAAATCCCGAAGGTAACCAGATAGCATAAAGCCTCATATAACTGTGTCGGATGGCTGGGTACCGTAAAGATCGGCTCTGCTCCCATCTTCCAGGCATGCAGATTTTCGATAAAACGGAATCCCCAGGGAAGATCGGTCGGATGACCGTATATCTCATGGTTCATCAGGTTACCCAGACGGATCATAGCCGCAACCAATCCGGTGGGGACAACCAATTTGTCGAATGTCCAAAGCATACTCTTATGGGTAATGCGTTTGGAATAAAAGTAGATGGCAATAACAATACCTAACGTACCGCCATGACTGGCCAGTCCTCCTTCCCAAACCTTGAAAATCTCAATCGGATTGGCCAGATAATATCCGGGATCATAAAAGAGGCAGTGTCCTAACCGGGCGCCGACCACAGTTCCTACCATGGTATAAATAAGCAGGGAATCGATCCATGCAGGAGGAAGTTTCTCATTTTTCCACATACGGCTCACGATGGTGTAACCAATCCAGAAACCGATAGCAAAAGCAAGTCCGTACCAGCGTATTTCGCGTGAACCTATGGAAAAGATGGCGGGGTCAGCCGTCCAGGTAATAAAGTCGAGCATATTTTTTGTATTAAACAAGTCGTCTGATCAAGTCTTCTCTTTCGCCGCAGATCATATCGATCACCGGCAGTTCGATCATAGTGTAAGCACCCGGCTGCTGTTTAAAGCTTGCACGGGCAACAGCTACCAGAATCTGGGCCGTAAGAGCCGGGTTGTTGATCTTCATATCGAATTCAACCAACTGGTTCTGCGTCTTGCCCGATACACCTTTGCGGACCAGATTTACACCGTGTCCCATATCCAATAAATTGTCTACACATTCCACCTGCATTACATGTGTTTCGTCATGTGCGAAATAATCGTCGGCTTTGATAGCTGCAGCTACCTGCTTGAAATCGTAACCGTCTTTCACTTCGATATAAACCATACGGCGGTGAACGCCTGTACCCATCGGTATTGTCATCGACAAAGCAGCTTTCACTCCTTCGATCGCTTTTACGGCAACCGTATGTCCCATACTCATGCCCGGGCCGAAGTTTGTATAAGTAATTCCTTTTGGAACCATTGCTTCCAACAGGGCACGCACAACAGAGTCGCTACCCGGATCCCATCCGGCAGAAATAACAGCAACCGTATTATGTGCTTTAGCCACAGCATCCAGCGAACGGCGCAGGTCTACGATACCTCCATGGATATCGAAGCTATCTACCGTATTGATACCTAATGAAAGAATTTCTTTTGCGTATGTCTCTACGCTGCGGGTAGGAGTTGCAAGAACAGCAACGTCTACTTTATCTAACTTAGTGATACTGTCAGTCACAGTATAAGCTTTCAGTTCGTCCGGTACGTCATTCGGATTACGACGTACAACACCTGCCACTTCAAAATCGGGAGCAGCTTCCAGGGCCTCTAACACATACTTTCCAATGTTGCCATATCCAACGATGGCGGCTCTAATTTTCTTCATACTTTAGTTTTTACTTTTCAACCAACTGCAAAGTTAATTATTTATGGCGAAAATCCATCCGAAGCTTATAAAGAAAAGTTATGAGGTGATAAATGATATATAGAAATAAAGCTACCCCGACCCTAAAGCCGAGGTAACTTACTTTTATCTGTTTTTGTTCTTCACAGAGATCGAACAGAAGAACTCTATTTCATTACTTTAATATTAATACTGACTGCTTGTTCGCCCTCACGAGGTACTTGGCTTATACAAAACCACACACAGTCCATTTTAATTTATTGATTATAAGGTCAGATGAACATCCAGACTTAACTACTTATTCGCATGATTAATTTCCCTTTAGCCGGGAGGTTTCCATTCTTTTCAGTAATTCCAAATTGGTTCGTGCCAGTATTGGCCTCACTGGCAATGCCTTACGGAACCAGTCGGCAGCTCCGCCCATGTCACCCTCCATAAGTGAGAGTATCCCCAGGTCGATCCATGCACACGGGTCGTTCTCTATCCGTCCGAGAAAGAAGCGTGCCGCCTCGATATCCGCGGCTGCTAGGGCGGCGGCTCCGGCATTCAATTGGGCGGAGACACAGTCCGGAAAACGATAAGCTGCCTGTTCGTAGACTTCACGAAACTGTTCCGTACCGGGGCGAAACATCTGACCGACCATCAGTAGTTCATCCAGTGAAAGTTGCTCCGGACGGTTGTTGAACAGAGCCAGCAGGCGATTCAGGTCTATGGCATTTTTCCCACCGCTATTCTCATCTTCCGGGATTGGTTCACGAACCAGACAACTCACCTCAAGTTCCATCCGCCGTAAGCGGGCAAACAGCGTTTGCTCCATATCTTTCCAAACGCGCCCCTTATCGAGTGCCTTCAGGGCTTTACGCCGGGCATCAGGTTCAGTATTTTGGGTCAGGATGGCCGCAACCTCTGCTGCATACGGCTTATGGGCATCCTTCGTTAGTCGTTGTAATCCTTCCCAGTCTTCTTGGCAGGTTCCGACAGTGATCTTCTGCCGGGGTATAGCCAGTTTCCGGCTCAGATAATTACTAAAATGCAAGGCACGTCCGGCTGCCAGTTCTTCATTACGTTCCGTTGTGCCGTCAGGCGAGGCATAACCGGTAATGCAGATCGTTTCTATTCCCTCTCCGGCATCTGCCATAAGAAGACCCAGTTCACGGTTCAGACGTTCCAGTTCTATCCGGTTACCGCTGTAAGCCGAAAGTAACGCTGTGTTACCCGGTTTAAAAGAAAGAGCAGCACTAAAGCAGTGTGCCACGGTCTGCTGTGTTTCTGATGTTTTCTCCATAAGGATCATTTCATCTGGATTTACAAAGTATTCAATCATCCGACCATAAACCGACAAGGCATCCACCTGTAGCTGAGGAACTGATTGCATACGCGACAGTTGAATGCGTTCCTGAGCGGTTTCTTCTTCGATTCTCTGCGGTATAAATGAACGCGGAGCCGTACACCCTGTTGTAAACATGACCAATAAAACAATTGTCTGATGTCTATTCATAATTTAATGCGGATCAGTAGTTGTATTTACTATCCGATTCAGTTGTTTAAAATATTATTATTCAGTTAATTATCTCTCCCATTTTTAATATACCCGGAATCAGGATTTAAGTACTGATTCACATGAAGTACTAATGCTCAGGAATTAAAGCTCCGAAGACAAATCTCCGGAGCTTTGTTTTGTCTGTTTTTGCTCTTCACAGAGATCGAACAGAAGAACTTTATTTCATTACTTTAGTATTAATACTGACCGCTTTTTCGCCCGTCGCAGGGTACTTGGCTACTTCCAGAACCACGCAGCCAATTTAAATTTATTGATTATTTAAAAATCTAAGCTATTTATTTTACGATTGCAGGAACTGCAGCTTCACCATCAACCTTTACATAAACTACACCTGCAGGTGCTGCGATTGTAGCTTCGCTTGATGTGATTACAGTATTTGCAATTGTCTGACCAAGTACGTTACTGATTACAACCTTCTTACCTTCTGCACCCTTAACGATTACACCACCGTTGGTTGCTACTACGCTGATAGTAGATGTACCGATAGTTTCGTTTGATACAGGAGAATCAGATGTTGCTTCGAAGTTGAACTTACCAGCCTGAGACAAATCATCTACTACTACAGGTACACCATTGTGCCATCTTACCCAACCCTTCTGATCAGGTATTTCATTGTTATGTTTATCACCAGGAGTGCCTTTCTTCATCAATGTTTCCAGATAGAATGCATCACGAGTTGTATCTACATAACGCAAAGCAAATGTGCAATACTGATCTTTTGAATTGTCAGACAGGTTGATTTCATCACCTGTGCTCTTCACTGTCAGGATATCACCTTCGTGACGGGCAGGAATGAATCCTAAACGAGCGAACTTTCTGTTTTCCCAAGTGTATTTAGCATCTACGGCTGCAGAATCTGTCAAATGCATCAGGTAATCACCTTCCACTGCATGGTGTACATGGGTTGGATAATTACAGTTAGGATCGAATTCTGGACGAAGTACGAACATATACTGAGGTTTAGCTGTGTTGTTTCTTACATTTGCTGTATCAACAAACATTGCAGTGTTGTAAGTACGACCTACTTCCAGAGAAGACATTGCCAACAAACCCTCATTTTCATACATTACCACTTCTGGATAATCGTTAGAGAATACTTTTACAGTATCACCATAAGCCAAATCGGATACATAGTTACCGGCAGCTGCTTTCACAATGTTCAATAAGCTGTTTGTATAAACATTTTCAGCTACTGAAGGAAGAGCGTTAGCACGCATAGTCAAAGTTGTCTGATCCATTGCCATTCTTACACCTTCAGCAATAGCACCCTGATTTGTAGTAGACAGATTCTGTAGTCTCGGATCAACCAATACATAGTTCTTTCCAACTTCACCGATTTCCTTTACATAGAACTGAGCTCTATCGAATTCACCACTTTCAAAAGCTGTTGTTCCATCTGCATTATCCTTTACAAGTATGTTGGCCAATCTGTATTTACCACCTTCCAATACTACATATTTTCTGTTGTGGTAACCGGTAGTTTCAGTTGAGTTACTGCTTACTTCATCTGAATAGATGTAATAAAGAACTCTTGACAAAGCAGACTTAATACCATACTCAGTATCATCCTTAGTAACTCTTTCCAGCTTAAAGTTCATAGCTTCACCGTCTTTCATTACCAAAACAGAGTCGCTCCCCATGGTTAGACCTAGATCTACATTCAACGGAGTCACATATTTAAATGTAAATACAGAAGTATCGGCTTTTGCTTCAGCCTGAGTAAGATTCAGATATCCATTAAATGCACCTTTCAAAACATTAACCGGAACTTCCACCAAACGAATTGTATCTTTAGATATAGTACCAATACCAGCGCTACCAGATGTTCCATAGTTAGTATACACATTAGGAATATTATTACCTGCTGCATCTTTCACCGCATACCAGTACTGTGTAGACCATACTTTTTCTGATTCACGGTTGTTTATAGTAAAGTAACCGGCATTACCTGAGATATACCATTGAGCAGAAGGCATTGTTTCAAATTTTTCAGCAGAATAAACAACATTTCCATTATTAGAGTTGTTTGTTGCTGTTAAATCCATATAGGCCCATCCATTTGCAGGAATCAAAGCTGTTGATTTTTCCTTTGCATTCTGGATATAATAGAAACCTGCCGGAATATTAGCATATGTCCACTGACCAAAATTCTTAGTTCCATTCATCTTGATTGTTGTAAGAGCACCATTATAGCCTTTATCCTCAGCCTTAACATCAACAGAATCAGGAACATCCACTGTCAATTCGGAGTGATCAGGAGTCAGATAAACCAATTTAATCATGTTACTCTTGATTGGGTTATAAGCAACTGTATCAGTATGTAAAGAAGCAGTGTCTAACTTGGAAGCAGCAACAAATCCGTCATATTTAAGACTGTCGGCAGCTTGTTTTTGAAGAGCCCAAGTTTGTTTTTTAGCCAAAGAATCTTTTGCAATAAACGTAACCTGCTTAGCCTGAAGCATAACGCGATCGTAAGTCGGTTCGTAAATTACTTTAAATAATGACTGATCCTGGAAGGTTGCATAAGCTACAGGTTTCTTATTCGGAAGGATAGTATCCAAATCTGCACCTGGGTAGTTATCTTTTTGCTTCGCAAGTGTCTTTGCGGCCAATTTCAGATTGTACTTATTATTCATTGCATCATCATAATAAGCGGTATCCACCATCAATACTCTTACTTTTTTCAAGTCTACTCCATTTTTCTGATAATCCAGATAAGGGATGAATTGAACCAGAGTACTGTCAGCAATTAAAGTATCTTTAGTAGCAAAATTCTTAAAGTCAGGGACTTCAAATCCTTTGCCCTTAGCCAAAGTACTATCAGCTTGCAATTCCCAACTCCAACCTCTGGCAACCCAAGCCATATCAGTCAAAATATTCTTTGCATTTTCCGCAATCGGATTCTTAACTTCCGGATCAAAAGTAAACTCAACATGAGTTCCTTCTGTTCCTGTTACATTCGCTAATTTAGAGTTGATCTGGTCAGCTGTCAGGATCACACGACCGGCTTCTACCGGTTTCACTTTAAGTGCACTTGCAAACGGATAAGCTGTTGTGTCCGAATGGAAGCTCATTACCTGTACGGTATCGCTCTTCAATGTCAAACATACAGATTCGGATACATTGACAGTTGATCTCAGAGCACTTGTACCCATTCTCTTTACATTCTGATTCCAAACCCAATTGGTTACAGAACCTTCGATAAAGGCATCACGTCCAACGTTCAGGCTATCTGGAATGCCAACCTGTAAAGGAAGTAATGTTGCTTTGTTTACGAATACGTAGTTAATTGTACCTGATGTCTTGTCCCAGCTAGCAGAAACCTGCCACAAAGTGTTATCCAACGGAGTGTTCGCTTTCTTCAGTTCGCGAGCCATCAATCTGTATTTGCCATTGGTAGCATCCCACAACATAGCAAGTACGCTGTCCCCCTTCTCAAAGCTTAATTGGTAAAAGCCATTGCTTTTATAGGTGTCGGAACCTTCGCCAACCTGACCTAATTCAACAATGTCTCTACCAACAAAAGCTGCAGAACGAGGCATCTCCTTCGAGTCCTTCTGTGCATTTGCAGTAAACACACCTCCTGCCAGCAATAAACCGGCCATTAGCGTAGAAAACTTTTTGTTCATAATTTAAAATTTAATATTAATAATAGTGTTACTTAAAAAGCCCGTTTGAAAGAGGTTTAAAGATCGTCTTCAACTGAATGACGAGATTAAACGTTCCTTTTTTCTAGCCATTTATTAGGAAGATGAAATGGGTTGGTCGTTAAAAACTAAATATTCGTACTCGCTTTGGTATTATGTTGATAAGAAAGCATATACAGTTGGAAATTATTTTTTGATTTAAATTGCAGATTCAAAACTTATATGTAATTTTGCTGATGATAAAAAAGGAACGTTTTCAGTAGCCATTCATTTTTTATGTCTTCCTTTATATTTCAAAGACTATATCACGATCTTCAAATTATAAAATCTTCATTTTCCTCACATTTCTCTTTTTTGCTATATATAATAATGTATAGGCACATAGTTCTTATTAGAGCGATGCCGCAAGCAGATCTTTTATCGCTCATTTCACCACTATATCCGCCTTACAGTATGTTTTCGCAGCTCCCCCTTCACCTTTCACATACAGCATATATAGTTGATTTACAGCCAACAACAGTGACACCTGTCTACTTTTTACTTTCACACTAGCCTTCACCTCTGTTTTGTCATTTTTCTATCACGACTTTACATAAGAAGTAAAAAAACGCCCTTTTGCTTCCTCTGAATTCTTGTTCTAACGGACTAAGCAATTAGTATAGGAAAGCTAAGGTTTTACATCACGACAAATAATCCTTTTTCTCCACACTTTTAAAAATGTAATGTCAGCCTTACGTAAATGTAAGGCATGCCTTACTAATATAGAAGGCCAGCCTTACATTTTTGTAAAGCATACCTTACTTTTACAAAATCAAGGAGGAAAAACATTAATTATCAGGAGCCTGAGGCTTAGCCTTCCTATACTAAAACTTTAGTTGCAGGCAATAGGCAGGAAAGAGCGATACAAATTGTCCGGCCTATACAGATCAGAAGGGGATAGAGGAGAATACAGCAAAATCGAAGATATTTATAGCCTTCACAGAGACGTGTCACATGATAAAGCTGACACACATATAGTTACAAGGCGTGACAGGTGACACGAAACTAAATAAATACAGATTGGAGGTAAATAAAAAAGGCTATGCTTGAACGTAAAACACAGCCTTTCTTAATAATGATCATTTATTACTTCTTCTCAAAGAATGCATCAAACGCATGCCCCGAAGGTTGGAAATCCACTCGCTTTACGAACTCGCAAGACTCGCGGGCACCATGCTCACGATCCATTGCGCTGTCTTCCCACTCTACCGATAGCGGCCCCTGGTAATTGATATCGTTCAGGGCACGGATTATTTCTTCAAAGCAGATCTTACCACGTCCCATACTACGGAAATTCCAGTAACGGCGGGAATCCCCAAAAGTGGAATGTCCTCCGAATACACCGATCTGTTTCGGAGTATCGCTCCAGTAGACATCTTTCATATGTACATGGAAAATACGGTCGGGGAACTGATTGATAAAGTCCACATAATCTACTCCCTGATAACCCAGATGGCTCGGATCGTAGTTGAAGCCGAAAGCCGGATGATTATTCAATGCATCGAGTGCCTTACGGGCAGAATAAGTATCGAATGCTATTTCCGTAGGATGAACTTCCAGACCATAGCGAATGCCCAACTTCTGATATTCATCCATGATCGGGATGAAACGACGTGCAAAATCAGCATAACCGTCTTCAATCATCTGATCCGTAACGGGAGGAAAAGAGTAAAGCCAATGCCAGATGGGACTACCCGTAAATCCGGCAACCACATCGATACCTAATGCTTTGGCTGCACGGGCCGTTTGTACCATATATTCCGCTGCACGCTGACGTACGCCTTCCGGCTCACCGTCTCCCCAGATACAATCGGGAAGTACCGCTTTATGCCGTTGATCGATTTTATCGCAAACCGCCTGGCTGATCAGATGGATGGAAATACAGAAAAGCTTCAGGTCGTATTTGGCCAGCAATTCTTTTATACCGTCATAATAAGCCTGATCCGTACGGCGAACATCGAGATGATTGGGTAAACCCAGCTCCAATCCGTCATATCCGAAAGCCTTCGCTTTTTCACAAACTGTTTCCAGAGGTAAGTCACCCCATTGCAGGGTACATAATGTTACAGGACGTGCCATTTTCTTTTAATTTTAAGGTTATTACATTGAGTCTGTTTTCTACAAAACTAGGAAAGTTCCCTGCAAATCCATAAGTTATCTCCTTAATATTTTTTAAATTCCGAAATAAGTATTTTCTTTGTGTAGATTTTATCATTAACAATTCCTTTGCTATGAAAAAGAAAGACTTGTATGCATTAGCCTGCATCATTTGTCTGACAGGCTGCAGTAGTCCGGCTTCGGACGAAATTGAAATTGTACAGAATTTATTTCCGGTGCAATTTAGTGTTCAACTACAAAAAGAGGTGCTTCCATTCTCCCCTACTCGCAGTATGCCGCCTAACACGATCCCCGAACCGGAAATACCCGACGAAGAAAGTCCGGAAAAAGAAGTGGGTGATCTGTGTTCCCGTATAGAATATGTAGTGTTCAACCGAGAAAAACCGGAAGAACCGATTCGACATATTACTTATAAGATAGACTCAGGGGAGGATTTCGGTATTGTTTACGACACCTTACCGGCAGGAAACTATCAGGTTTGTTTTCTGGCCCATAGTTCGAAAGAAGCTGCATTTTCAGAAAATATCTTTTCTTTCGATGAAGTTTCGGACACTTTCTATCATTCAGGCTCTTTCATTACCGGCCTTAATGAAACAACCAGCGAATTTATATCCCTGGAACGGATCATCGGAAGGATAGAATTCTGTGCATCTGATCCTGTACCGGATGAGATCGAGACATTTGAATTATCTGTCGAGAATTATCCGGAGCGCTTCAATATTAGAACAGGGAAAGGGATTAGCTCTTTCGGTCTGTACCAACGTGTTCATCAGTTCACGCAGGAAGAGAAGTTGCAATCCAACACATCTCACTCGTTCCTCTCTTTTATTCCCGAAGGAGAAACAAAAATATCGGCAACCCTCATTTCTACGGACGTAAGTAACAATGTCATGCGTAAACGAACCGTCACTAACATCCTCCCCATCCGAAATAAAACAATCCGCTATACCGGAATTTTATACACCCCACCCAAAACGGATGAACCGGATAACACATTCCAGTTAACGATAGGGGATAATGGGAAATGGGAAGAAACAGTAGAAAATGAATTGCCGGATATAGAAATATAAAGATTCAATTATTGTCAGATTTGAATGTAGTGTCGTTGGTAGGGGCGGTTCGCGAACCGCCCTTACGGTCGAACCAGTCATTTGGTTTCACCTTTTTCTAATCCTTAAAAACAAACATTGTTGTAATAAGATTATACTTTGAACACAAAAGACTATATTTGTCCCATAAAATGTAACCGTTATGAAAAAGAATATATTCAACCTGATATTACTATTGGCCATACTCTGCGGATTTAATAGTTGTGTGGACAAACCACTCGATCCTATAGATAATCCGGAATATATTCTTTGTAATAACGCCGGATGGTGGGACGAGTATCATGATGTCGACGGATACTATTGCGAGCAACGACTTATTTTCCATAGTGATGGCAGAGGAGAAGAAAGCATTATTCGCCATAACAGCGATATCCCCGGTGATTTCAAAGAATTTAAATATGATTTCTATTGGGAATGGGACGATGACTACTATGGATCTATCTATATGGAATATTCCAATGGAGACTACGTCATATTTGACAATCTGCGCATATACTTTGATGAATTATCCGGTTATTTAGGCGATGATTATGTCACTTTTGAACCCTTTTAACCTTAAAGAGTATCATCGAAGCTAAATTTTATGTCAAAATATATTATTCTACATACTTTCCAAAACTTATCTTAATCAGGCTTGTTTTAATTCAAAAGAGAGAAAGACACCTAAATGGTAAACACTGGATTATTAAAACGTTACCGGACAAGGGCGATTCTTCTGAGAGTTTTAACAATTTGTGAGTAAAAAGTACGATGAGAAGAGGAATATTGATAATATGCATTATCTATGCATTTGTCAGCGGCATGACAGCACAAGTAAAAGAGAATAAGAACCATTTACCGGCTTTTGCCATCAAGACAAACGCATTATATTGGGCGACTACAACCCCAAATCTGGGGTTCGAAATAGGATTATCCGATAAATTCACACTTGACTTGTCGGGAAATTACAATCCATGGACATTTTCCGATAGCAAAAAGCTCAAACACTGGCTGGTTCAACCCGAACTACGCTTCTGGACGTGCGAGCGATTTAACGGACACTTTTTCGGACTTCATGCACATTATGCCGAATACAACGTTGGCGGCATCAAAATGCTGGGATTGAAAGACCACCGTTATCAAGGCAACCTCTACGGTGCCGGAGTTTCATACGGTTACCAGTGGATACTAAATAAACGGCTGAGCATAGAAGCTACGATCGGCGTAGGCTATGCTTATCTGGATTATGATAAATATTCCTGTGGTAAATGTGGCACTAAGATCAAAGAGGGCCACAGGAATTACTTTGGCCCCACCAAAGCCGGTTTAAGCCTCATCTACATCCTTAAATAGGAACGTATCACAGGCTATATCCAAAGTATATATTTATGAAATAAGCAAAAAAGGAGAGAGTCCAGAATGGACTTTAGTACTGGTTAAGTGAGAGAAGGACTGTATCTGAAGCATTCGTATCAATACAGCCCTTTATTTTGTAGTCTCGCCGGGAATCGAACCCGGATCTAAAGTTTAGGAAACTTCTATTCTATCCATTGAACTACAAGACCAACTTTTACATAAGTGCGGCAAAAGTATAATCTTTTCCTTAAACTGGCAAGTATTCAGGCGGTAATCTGATCAATCAAAAAGACTTTGCATCACCGATAGGGATTTTATTTCCGGGAATTCCGGTAAATGCAAGCGGTAATATTCAACGATACGGTTGATTACTCCGACCCTGTCCTGCCGGGAAAAAGAATAAAGCGACATATTTTCGAAACTGATTTTCAATAAACGAGCAAAGACCTGACTCTCCTCCCGGTTTAAATAATGCCGGTGCATAGGGATACGGTCTATAAAAACACCGTTCTGCATATCGAAATAGCAGCCCGAAGAAAAAGAATCGGCATTCGGATAAATGCCCAGATAATGAAGCAGACGAAGCAGGAATACCAGATGAAAGTTAGCGACTCCCTTATCTGCGTATTCCAGCAGATGTATCGATTCATAGAGATAATTAAAAAGCCGTGGGTCCGGTTCCGTATCCTTCACTACCCGGAATAATACCTCGGAAAGGAACAGAGCCAATACGTTCTTCACCGGATTACAGAACAGTTCGGTCAGAGGATAGCATAACTTCGTCTCACGGATACGGTGCAGGTCACGTTTATTCAGATGCTCCACCTCCATCTCCAAAACGGACAGCGGCATAAACAGCGCTTTAGACACGGTCGATTTCTTTCCCCGGTTGCGTGCCACCAGATAAGAAGCCCGTCCGAAAGCCTCGGTATACATATATATAATAGAATATTTATCGTTGTATGGAATAGCATGCAGGACAATCCCGCGCGTTTTACATAACATAATCTCACCTCTTTATGGCAGACAAAGATACAAAACAACAAACTATTTACGATATTTGCAGGTTATAATAGTATAAATACATTATTAATTATGTTGGATCTAACTACCCCGTCACTTCTATTTTCAGCCATATCACTCATATTGCTGGCTTATACCAACCGCTTCCTGTCGTATGCCAGTGTTGTGCGGGCATTAAAAGAAAAGCATCAGCAATCGCACGATCCGAAAGATTTTGCACAGATAGCCAACCTTCGTAAACGGCTTTATCTGACCCGCTCCATGCAAATACTCGGTATACTCAGTCTGCTGCTTTGTGTAATTTCCATGTTCTTCATCTATATTTCATGGCAAATTATCGCGGCATGGATATTCGGAATCGCCCTATTACTTTTAGCCGCATCACTATGTGTATGTATCTGGGAAATAAATATTTCCGTTAAGGCGCTGGAAATACACCTGCAGGATATAGGTTCTAAATAGAAGTTAAAACGTTGTGTTCTATTAAATTTTCCTCTGAAATGTTTTGGTAGTTCAGACAGAACATCTATCTTTGCACTCGCAATCGGGAAATCAACAACCCCAGAGCGCTGAAAGTGAGAACTTTGACATGATGGCCCATTCGTCTATCGGTTAGGACGCAAGATTTTCATTCTTGAAAGAGGGGTTCGATTCCCCTATGGGCTACTTTAGAAGCGGTCGGATTAATTATAATCCGACCGCTTTGTCATGTCTTTTTAACACCCTGCTTTTTTGCTATTTTTACACTACATTTGCCTGCTAAGTCAATTATTTTCACTACATTTGTTAGCATTTTTAGAGATATAGATAATTAGTGATTTTAAAGGATAGAAACTCATGAGTGAAGAAATTAAGAATACTTCCGGAGAGTACTCTGCGGACAGTATTCAGGTACTTGAAGGGTTAGAAGCAGTACGTAAAAGGCCGTCCATGTACATTGGCGACACCAGTGAAAAAGGTCTCCATCATCTCGTATATGAAGTTGTCGACAACTCGATCGATGAAGCGTTAGCCGGATTTTGTTCCCAGATCGACGTAGTTATTAACGAAGACAATTCGATCACGGTATCGGACGATGGTCGTGGTATCCCCGTAGATTTTCATGAGAAAGAAGGCAAATCAGCCTTGGAAGTGGTTTTGACCATTCTGCATGCCGGTGGTAAATTTGACAAAGGGACTTACAAAGTATCCGGCGGATTACACGGTGTTGGCGTATCTTGTGTGAATGCTCTTTCTACTTACCTGAAAGCTGAAGTTCGCAAAGGAGGGAAACTGTATATGCAGGATTACTCTTGTGGAAAGCCTTTACATGGCGTAGAAGTGATCGGTGAAGCGACAACAACCGGAACGACCATCTCTTTTAAACCGGATGCGACGATATTTACCGTTACGGAATACAAATACGAGATACTGGCAACACGTTTACGTGAATTGGCATTCCTGAACGCTGGTATCAATCTGACACTGACAGACAAACGTGTCCAGAAAGAAGACGGAACCTATAAATCGGATCTGTTCCACTCGGAAGAAGGGTTGAAAGAATTCGTTCGTTATGTAGACCGTTCCAAAGAATCCCTGATTCCCGATGTAATCCACATCGTCACAGAAAAGCAAGGCATACCTGTTGAAGTGGCGATGACATACAACACTTCTTTCAACGAAAGCGTGTTCTCGTATGTAAATGATATCAATACAGTAGAAGGAGGTACTCACCTGGCTGGTTTCCGCCGTGGTCTGACACGTACCTTGAAGAAATATGCTGAAGATTCAAAATTGCTGGAAAAAGCAAAAGTAGAGATACAGGGCGACGACTTCCGCGAAGGTCTGACTGCTGTTATCTCCATCAAGGTAGCTGAACCGCAGTTTGAAGGACAGACAAAGACAAAGTTAGGAAACAGCGAAGTGACCGGTGCCGTAGATCAGGCAATCGGTGAAGCTCTTACTTATTACCTGGAAGAACATCCGAAAGAAGCCAAGATAATCGTTGAAAAAGTTGTCCTGGCTGCCCAGGCACGTCAGGCAGCACGCAAAGCGCGCGAACTGGTTCAACGTAAATCGCCGATGACCGGCGGAGGACTTCCCGGCAAGCTGGCCGACTGTTCTTCGAAGGACGCTGCAATCTGTGAGTTATTCCTTGTCGAAGGGGACTCTGCAGGCGGAACGGCTAAACAGGGCCGCGACCGTGTGTTCCAGGCTATCCTGCCGCTTCGTGGTAAGATCCTGAACGTGGAGAAAGCGATGGATCATAAAATCTTCGAAAGCGAAGAAATACAGAACATCTTCCGTGCGATGGGTGTTACTATAGGTACAGAGGAAGATCCGAAAGAATTGAATTTGAGCAAGATCCGTTATCATAAAGTAATCATCATGACCGATGCCGATGTGGACGGAAGCCACATTGCAACATTGATCCTTACTTTCTTCTTCCGCAGAATGCGTGCATTGATCGATAACGGTTATGTATATCTGGCAACTCCTCCCCTTTACTTGTGTAAAAAAGGAAAGGTAGAAGAATATTGCTGGACTGAAGCACAACGCCAGGCATTTATTGATAAATATGGCGGTGGTAATGAAAATCAGATTCACACACAGCGATACAAAGGTTTGGGAGAAATGAACGATCACCAGTTATGGGACACGACCATGAATCCGGAGAACCGTACACTGAAACAGATTACAATCGACAGCGCAGCTGAAGCAGACCAGATATTTGCCATGTTAATGGGTGAAGAAGTAGGTCCGCGCCGCGAGTTTATCGAGGATAATGCAACTTACGCAAACATTGATGCTTAATCAGTGGACAGTGGACAGATAAAAAACTGTCAACCGTCAACTAAAACAGTTTTGTTATGAATAATCAAGTCCGTCGTCCGAGTTTAGAAGCCTTATACAGGGAAGTTGACAACTTTACACCAAAGAAAGAAAAACTTCAGCCTCCCCGCATAGGAATATCTTCAAACCGGAAAGACGGACTTTCCTGTATAGCCGAGACATACGTACAAGCCGTACTACAAGCCGGAGGTGCTCCGGTATTGATCCCGGTAATAACAGATATAGAAGCACTTACAGCTATCGTATCCGATCTGGACGGATTACTGATGAGCGGTGGCGGAGATCTCAATCCGCTTTATGTTGGAGAAGAACCGATACCGCAGTTGCAGGACGTAGATACATTCCGCGACGAGTTCGACCTGATCCTGCTCAGGCTGGCGGCTAACCGCCAGTTACCGATCATGGGTATCTGCCGTGGTCATCAACTTATCAATGTAGCTTTCGGTGGTTCGGTTTACCAAGATATCTACTCGCAGCACAAAGGCGGTGTACTCAAACATAGCCAGGCAATGCCCCGCGAACAGGCATCCCATTCCGTTCGTATCACCGATACCTCTTCCCGTCTTTTCGAAATACTGAAAAGAGAACCGGATATACTAGTTAACTCAGTTCATCATCAGGCAGTAAAAGAAGTCGCACCCGAATTCAAGGAAACGGCAGTAGCTCCCGATGGTATCAATGAAGCAATGGAGCACCCGGAAAAAGAAATATTCAGCATACAATGGCATCCGGAAGCAATGGCCTCCTACGGTGATGAATTGATGCTCGAGTTATTCAAACATCATGTTGAATCCGCGCGTTTGTTCAAAGAAGCCAAACGCATCCACCAACGGAATGTAATACTCGACTCGCATACAGATACCCCGATGATCTTCCCCGGCCAGTTCAATATTGGTAAGAAGGAAGGTGGAAAGGTAAACCTGCCGTTCATGGAAGAAGGACTGGTAGACTCTGCCATCATGGTGGCCTATATTCCACAAGGGAAACGCGATGACGAATCGTTACGAAAGGCAACCGATTATGCAATCGACCGCCTGCAGGAAATTCATCGCCAGATGGAGATAAACCGGGGCAGAATGAATATAGCCCACACTCCACAGGAGGTATGGGTAACAAAAGACGCCGGAAAGAAAGCGATCATGCTGGGGCTGGAAAACGGTTATGCCATAGGTAAAGACCTCAACAATATATCCCTCTTCAAAGAGCTGGGAGTCAGCTACATCACCCTCTGTCATAATGGAAGTAACGATATATGCGACTCTGCCCGCGGTGAAGCGGAATGGGGTGGCCTGAGCCCTTTCGGGAAAGAGGTCGTAGCAGAAATGAACCGGTTGGGAATACTGGTAGATATATCACACGCAGCCGAAAGTACGTTTTACGATGCATTGGAGTTTAGCAAACAACCGATCATCGCCTCCCACTCTTCGGCCCGTGCCTTGTGTAACCATCCGCGCAACCTCACCGACGAACAGTTGAAAGCACTGGCCGCCAAACAAGGAGTCGTACAGATCTGCCTGTACAAAGGATTCATCAACGAAGAGGCAGAAAAGGCTTCTCTTACCGATGCTGTCCGCCACATCAATCATATTGTCGACCTGATCGGTATCAACCATGTGGGTATCGGTTCCGATTTCGACGGTGACGGCGAACTGATCGGTTGCCGGGCCAGCAACGAACTGATAAACATCACCGTTAGACTTCTCAAAGAGGGATACAGTGAAAACGATATTGCAAAAATATGGGGTGGCAACCTGATGCGGGTCATGTCGCGTGTACAGGCAGCCTATAATGGATAAAAGATAATCTAAACAGATGATGATGCATATTTTATATATAACACTGCTGGCTTGTTCGCTGATGGCATGCAGCCAGGCCAAGAATCAACAACACGAAAATACAACAGTCAGCCAGGCTGTGCCTGCAACAAGTACGCCTTCTTTCGATGCCGACAGCGCCTACACTTATGTAGAAAACCAGGTTAAATTCGGTCCCCGTGTCCCGAATAGTGACGCACATAAAGCTTGCGGCAACTACCTGGCATCCGAATTGAAACGGTTCGGCGCCAAAGTATACGAACAGGAAGCAACTCTTACCGCATACGATAATACCGGCCTGGAAGCCAAAAACATTATCGGTTCCTTTAACCCGGATAACAATAAACGCATCTTGCTTTTCGCTCATTGGGACTCGCGTCCTTACTCAGACCATGATCCCGATCCGGCTAATTACCGTAAACCGATCGACGGTGCTGACGACGGAGGTAGTGGCGTAGGTGCATTGCTAGAAATAGCCCGCCAGATCGGACAGAAAGATCCGGGAATAGGCGTCGACATCATTTTCTTTGATGCCGAAGATTACGGTACTCCCGAATTCGTCGACGAATACAAACCTGACACCTGGTGTCTCGGTACCCAGTTCTGGGCAAAGAACCCTCATGTACCGAACTATCGTGCCGACTTCGGTATCCTGCTCGACATGGTAGGAGCTAAAAATGCAACCTTCTTCAAAGAACAACTCTCACTGAGCAAAGCAGCCAACATTGTCGAAATGGTTTGGAGTACAGCACGTAACCTAGGATACGGCAAATACTTTATCAATGCAACCGGCGGTGCCATCACCGACGACCATGAGTATGTAATCAAAGGCCGCAACATTCCTTGCATTGACATTATCAACTATGACCCGGAAAGTGACCACGGTTTCGGTTGGTACTGGCACACGCAAAAAGACAATATGGAGAATATCGACCGCGAAACCCTCAAAGCCGTAGGGCAAACGGTTCTGGAAGTAGTATATAACAGACAAAAGAAATAATAATACAACGATGACTATCAACGAACTTCAGGACAATGTTATTGAAGAGTTCTCAGCCTTCGACGACTGGATGGACAAGTATGCGTTGCTGATCGATTTAGGCAACTCACTTCCCCCGCTGGAAGAAAAGTATAAAACAGAAAGTAACCTGATCGAAGGTTGCCAGAGCCGTGTATGGCTCCAGGCGGACTATGAAGACGGTAAGATACTGTTCAAAGGTGAAAGTGATGCAGTGATTGTAAAAGGTATCGTTTCGTTACTGATCAACATCATGTCCGGACATACACCGCAGGAAATTCTGGATACCGACCTATATTTTATCGAAAAGATCGGTCTGAAAGAACACCTCTCCCCAACCCGTTCAAACGGCTTGGTTGCCATGGTTAAACAGATGCGTATGTACGCACTGGCTTTCCGGACAAAAGAACAAGGATAATCCGACACGACATGAAAATAAATTACTTCTTCAGGCAAAGAGTAAGGCTGGAGTAACGAGTAATAACGGGATATATAATAATCTATTATCATAAAAATGACTACCTTTTCATTGTTTGTCATCTGTCGAACGCTTATTTGTCAGTTATCGAATAAGCGTTTGACAATTGACAAACAAGTATATGATTAATGACAAATAAGAAAGAATAAAGGAGTATTGAATCAAAAGGTCACTACCCATGCGTTAGAATAGAATAAGTAAACAACTAACCGACCAAAGGTTATTCGCTTTTTTTATAATACCGGAAGCGAGTGTTTATGAATAAAAAAACTCAAAATCCGGAACAAATCCTTCATCCTAATCATTTTCCTTCATACATATAATCATGAAGATCAATCACATAAGCACAAAACTGAATGAATGAAGGATTTATTAAAAAAAATTATTGTGTAGATTGTTCATTACGTATTTCTTTTCGCAATCATATTGATACGCCATGCCATATTCTTATCCGAGTCGGGGCTTAAGATTTTATAAAACTGTTTCATTGCTTCGGCTTCCTTATCGTTCAGCATACCGCTATTCATCCAAATAAGGAGAGTCGGATAATCCTAACGTTAATTGCTCGGGTAATAAAGTAAATGTTTTCCGGTGATAGGGAGTGATACCGACTACACGGATGGCTTCCCGGTGGGCTTTAGTGGGATAACCTTTATTTTCGGTCCAGTGGTAATCGGGATATTCTTTAGCCAACTCATCCATATAATCGTCACGATAGGTCTTTGCCAGGACAGAAGCGGCGGCGATGCTCAGATACTTGCCGTCACCTTTTACAACAGTGGTATGGTTAATTTCGGGATACGGGGTAAAACGGTTTCCGTCAATCAGGAGATGCTCCGGCCGTACTTTCAACTGGTCTATCGCCCGGTGCATAGCCAGAAAAGAAGCTTTCAGTATATTGATTTTATCTATTTCTTCAGGGGTGACAATCCCTACAGCCCAGGCTATCGCCTCCTGCTCGATGATCGGACGCAAGGCATAACGCTTTTTCTCGCTCAACTGCTTGCTGTCGTTCAAATCGTCGTTCTTAAAATCAGGAGGAAGAATAACCGCTGCCGCAAAGACAGAACCAGCGAGGCATCCGCGTCCCGCTTCATCACATCCGGCTTCTATCCGGTCGGCTTCCATATAAGGTAATAACATAGAGTTTAGTATTTAAGTAGTATCTAATTTAATCTATCATCTTCTTCCTCATCATCCAGGGGCGCAATACGAAATAAGAGAACAAGGTGGCCAAGGTAACTCCGCTTATATTGGCCAGAAAATCAAACCAGTCTCCTCCCCTGTAAGACGTACAATATTCCTGTAATAGTTCGATTGCTCCACTCATCAGGATAGGGCAAAGCACCGCGCCTATCCAGGCATGCCACAACACCTCGTCATACTTCCGGTGATTACGTAAAAACTCTACCCACAACATCCCGGACAATCCGGCATACATACAAATGTGAGCCACTTTATCTATCCCCGGTATCTTACCGATCTCCACTGAAGGCGGTTTGAAGAACGACAAATAGATCACAACAGCTATAATTGTCAAGGATATTGGATATTTCTTCAGATAATATAACATAGACTATTTCTTAAAACATTTTTCTTACACGTTCTATCCCGGCGGCAAAGACATCTATTTCTTCCTTTGTATTGTAGAAAGAGAATGAAGCACGGACAGTTCCTTCTATACCTAACGCCTGCATCAACGGCTGTGCACAATGATGCCCCGTACGGACAGCTATTCCCAGGCGATCCAATAACATCCCCATATCATAATGATGAATATTACCGACCAGGAAAGAAAGTACGGCTCCTTTATCTGCGGCCTGTCCGAATATACGCATTCCTTCGATAGCGTTCAGTTTATCAGTCGCATAACGCAACAGTTCTTCTTCATAAGCCGCGATATTATTCATCCCCAAACGATTCACATAACGTAGGGCCTCTGCCAAAGCCGTGCTACCGATATAATCGGGCGTACCGGCTTCAAACTTAAACGGTAATTCGTTGAAAGTCGTTTTCTCAAAAGAAACAGTTGCGATCATCTCTCCACCACCCTGGTAAGGAGGAAGTTTATCCAGCCACTCTTCTTTGCCGTAGAGCACGCCGATACCGGTCGGGCCATATACCTTATGCCCTGAAAAAACATAGAATTCCGCATCCAGGTCCTGTACATCCACTGCCAGGTGAGGAACAGCCTGTGCACCATCTATCAACACCGGAACTTCATGACTATGTGCTTCTTCTATTATTTCCTTTACCGGGTTGATAGTCCCCAGCACGTTCGATACATGGGTAACAGATACCAGCTTTGTACGTTCCGAGAACAGTTCGCGGAACTTATCCATATCGAGTTCACCTTTCTCGTTCATCGGAATCACCTTCAGTGCAATACCTTTCTTTGCGGCCTGTATCTGCCAGGGAACGATATTAGAATGATGCTCCATAACGGATAGGATCACTTCATCACCCGCCGACATGCACTCGTCAGTGAAACTGGATGCAATCAGGTTGATCGCCTCCGTTGTTCCGCGTGTAAAAATGATTTCATTGGATGAACGTGCATTCAAAAACGACTGCACGGTTTTACGAGCCTCTTCATGTGCTTCGGTAGCCGCCTGACTCAGGAAATGAACGCCACGGTGAATATTGGCATTCACATTGTAATAGCCGCTTTCAATCTTCTCTACCACCTGGCGGGGCTTTTGGGTGGTAGCTCCATTATCGAAATAAATGAGCGGCTTATCGTATATCTTATGCTCCAGTATTGGAAAATCTTTCCGGATAGCTTGTATATCTAACATAATAACTTGTACCTTTAATCGTATAACAAACGCCAAAGATACGATGTTTATTTTAACAACGGAGAGATATTCATTTATACAGATATAAGAATATAAAAAAAGCCTTTCGTTTTAGCGAAAGGCTCTTTCCCCTCATTACATACTAAATTACTCTACACCTTCTATCGGAGTTTCTTTGAACGCCAATAACGGGAAGAAAATGAACGGTAACAAAAGCAAGCCTATTGCATACGCATTGTCACCTTTACCATACTTTGCTGCAATATCCCTGTACAGCAAGAATGAAAGATAAATGTTGTAAATAGGGATCAGGAAAAACCAGAATTTTACAGGTTCCCATTTTACGATACGCAACATTACGATGATGTTGTAAAACGGAATAATACATGCCCATCCTTTCTGGCCGAAAGTTTCGAAAATTTTCCACATGCTGGCAAGCATTAGTATACATAACGCCAGCTGAATAATAGATCCAATCATTACAGTTAGTTTTAGATATTTAATATTATTAACATCGCAAATATAAACCTTTTATATCAAACAATTGTTACTAAGCCAAAGAAAAAAACACCCTCTTATAGTCATTTATACAGACTTCAATTAATAATCAATCAATATCTCTATATTATATTTTAAGGTATTAGAGTCAAGGGAACTAGAAAAAGGGCTATTCCCGGACAGAACACCCGTTTGTAAACAAAAAGGCGTCCGCAAATAAAATCACGAACGCTCTTTTTATACATTAAAATTTATTCACTAAAAGGTCTTATTTCTTCTGATAAAAACGCACCCAGTCGATCTCCATTTCCACAGGAAGATCAGCAGGTTCGACTGCTCCAACCCAACTACCTCCGAGCTGCATATCGAGCAAAAGATAGAACTGGCTATCACTGAACGGATATTGCCCTTCCTTGTCTGTTTCGATACGCGGATAAGTGAACGTATGGTTATCGTTGATGAAAAAAACAAGACTGTCCGTATACATCTCAACGATATATGTGTTGAAGTCATCCTTGTTTATCAAACCGGTACTGCCTTGCTTCGGATTATCTTTGATACCCAGGTTAAAGGTATAGTTTGAATGAACAGTCTGATAAGCAATACTATCATTATTAAGACGTTCCATTATATCTATCTCACCTCCGTTCGGCCATTTCCCATCCTGTGGCAACAGCCAAAAGGCAGGCCACGCACCGGTGGCACCGTTAAGCTTGGCATGGATTTCCAAACGACCGTTGTTAAAACCGACTTTGTCTTTCGTATAAACTCCACCGGTAATAAAAGGAGCTGTGTCGGTAGGCAAACTATAGTTAACCAATCCACGCAGAATCAGTTTTCCGTCACGCATAGCATAACAGGAATCGAAGTCGGACATATAATTATTCCAGTCTGATCCTCCACGGGGTATCTTACTCCAGGAAGCAGGATCGAAACTATCCCTCTGATCAAAATTATCTTCCCAAACCAGTTTCCACTCTTTGGGCTGCTGGGTACATGATAGTACACACATTACACCGATACAGACTAAAAGTCCTGATAAAGTTTTCGTCATAATTCTTTAAATTTAGAGTTTGGGATAAAGATATTCATTTTTTGTCAGGTTTGAGCCATTCAGTTTATATTCGATTATTGACAAAATGAAATGATGGAGAACAATAGCTCTATTATTCCAGGTTTAAAGCTTACCGATTCTCGCCAAACTCAGTTTGTTGCCGTTCCACTTCTTTTAGCTTCAAAGCATTCAATTCCTTTTTCAGGCGTTCCACTTCTCGTTCAGCAGAAGATTTAACAGTTGCAGCCTGACCGCTTTCAACAGAAAAAGCAGGGATCAAGGCGGCATCAGCCTGATCATAAATCAACGGGAAAGAGGTCGGTTTACTCTCAAATTCAAGTTCTGCGCTTAACGGCATCTGTGAACCTTCAAACAATACGCTGGCTGTTACTTTGATCTTACCCGGTTTCAAAGTCGACTGTACAAGAACAGGAGCCGTTCCCCATTTTACCGGAGCCGGATTCGCCATTACGTCCGAACCACCCAGTAGTCTGCCTTCACCTTCTACATTGAATTTGATAAAATAGTTATTCAGACGTTTGATGTTACCTTGCTTATCGGCTACGGCCGCAATCACGGTTACGAAATCGGAACCGTTCGCTTCAAGATTCGTTCCTTCATTATCCACCCAGAGTAAAAGCTTTTCGGGACGACGGGCAGGAGTCACCTTATGGGTCGCAACCACTTTTCCGTCAATCAGGCCCTCTGCCAGTAAATAGACATCCTCTTGCTTCCTTTCTCTTGAAAGTGCTTTATCCACCATAAAATCATACATATCCGGGAAGGTGATAACAGGTGAAGGCATTCCCTTCCTGTTCTTATCTTTTTTATAGGTGGCTGTCTTTCCATCTTTATTAAAAGTCAGGCGTACTTCATCACAGTTGGAGTAAACCACCACATCCTTGCCGGAGAAAGGAGTCATTTCATGGGCAATAAAGACCATCGGTCCTGTCTCAGCTATCAGATCACTTTTTACCGGAGGACGCTGGGCCTTGAACATATAATAGGAGTATTTGGGCTGACGGAACACATCCATGATCCCTCCATAAAAAGGATCGGGGTGATACCCGCGCTGATGGTCGAAAGAATGCCACAGGCATCCTCCCACATGCTGGCGGGATGTCTGATACAAAGCATCATAGCTGGTATACGGGTAAGATGGGGAAGCATAATGCTGTGCCTGTATCAGCATAGCCTGTTCGCCCCAGTTACGGGCCACACGGCTGGGAGAGTTATGCGAATTCCAATCGTCTACGTTATCTCCCCATTCGCGGGTGAAATAAGTTTTCGAAGGATCCAGTTCTTTTATAGCCCACTCCTGATCGGCATTCTGGGGATGGGAGAAGAGAACCGGAAAGACCTCATGACCGCGTGCCTCACTGTCACTGCCGCAATAGCAAGACGGATAAGGATACTCGGCATGTACAATATCATTGGTATTCTTGGCAAAGTCTGCCGGATACCAGGTTTCGTTCAATATCGGTTCCCACAGCCAGACCGAAGGATGATTACGATCGCGGCGTACCAGGTGACGGATATCACTGTACACACGCTGGGCGAATTCGGGAGCATCGTTCCAGAACTGCCAACCCGGAGTATTGACGATCACGAACAATCCCAGTTCGTCGCAGGCATCCATAAAGGCGGGATCTTGCGGACAATGGGCGTTACGGATCACTTCCATACCTACATCCTTCAGCTTTTTCGCATCACGCCAGTGAATACTGTTAGCCACCGCATTACCGACAACGGCAAAATCCTGATGGCGGTTCGCTCCGATCAACGGCTTCTCATACGGTTTACCATTTAACCAGAAACCGTCTTTTCCTTTGAATTCGATGCTACGGATACCGATACGGCGGCGATAACCGTCGATCACATTCCCTTGTTCATCACGGATACGTACCAACAGGTTATACAATGTAGGTGAAGATGGACTCCACAAAAGCGGGTTCTTCACTAACAACTTATCAGAACTGCTGACAGATTTACCCGGCTTTACGCGGACCTTTGCATTCAGGAAAGCGACTTGCTGACCATCGGGTTGCTGCAATTCATATTCCACGACACCGGTAAACGATTTTTTCGTTTCGTTGCGCAGTTGTATTTTCAACAATACATCAGCCGAAGCTTCCGATACGTTATTATAAGCGACAAATAATCCGCCTCCGGCTACTTCATCCGCATAATTCGGATCGGTGATAAAGATATTGTTATGAGCAATCAGCCAGCAGTCGCGGTAAATACCTCCGAAATAGGTATAGTCCAATACATCCTGGGCTTTTCCGGGAGGATAGGACGGATCGTCGCTATTGTCTGTCCATACAGCAATCACATTATCGCCATTCCAGTCGAGTACGTCCGTTACATCCACCACAACAGGAAGATAACCTCCGAAATGCTCGGTCAGTTGCTTACCGTTTACAAACACCTTGCTTTTCCCCATGATTGCTTCGAAATGCAGGAATAGTTTTTTTCCTTTCAAAGCGGCATCGGGTGTAAAATGCTTGCGATACCACACTTCCCCCTGATAGTTAATGCAACCACTGGCCTCAGTCGGCAGGTATTCAATGCCATGTGGCAGGGAAACGACTGTCCAGTCTTTATCATTAAACTCTTTTGCATCGGCTCCCTGCACTGCCCCCTTATAGAAACGCCAGGCCGGATTCATGGAATAAACATCACGTCCGGTATTTTCCATCCGAAAGAAACCGGCTGTAGAAAACTCCGGTTGATGCGCCGCCCATAAGGGGAGGCACAGCAAACAAATAAATAGTATTAATGCTATTTTCTTCATGGTAAATATTTATATATTATTAATTCAGTTGTTATCAAATATGAGCTATTTAGTAACATTTTAGGAAGTCACTCTTCCTAACACTGGGAAGTCACTCTTCCTAACACTGGGAAGTCACTCTTCC
>OGPA01000261.1_pt1 | contig 59766 bp, 57 predicted proteins | sample 1552841 | NCBI WGS metagenome assembly OGPA01 (sample SAMEA2579916, study PRJEB22360) | human gut metagenome
ACCATGTGAGCAGCTTCTTCGCCGCCTCGTCGCGTTTTGGCACGCCCGAAGAGCTGAAACAGTTGATAGACGACGCACACGGCATGGGAATTGCCGTCATCATGGATATCGTTCACAGCCACGCAGTGAAGAACGAAGTAGAAGGTCTCGGCCGTTTCGACGGTTCCTACAACCAGTATTTCCTCAGCGGTTCGCGCCGTGAGCATCCGGCCTGGGACTCGCTTTGCTTCGACTATGGCAAGAACGAAGTATTGCACTTCCTCCTTTCCAACTGTAAGTTTTGGCTTGAAGAGTACAAGTTCGATGGTTTCCGTTTCGACGGTGTCACCTCGATGCTCTATTATAGCCACGGTCTCGGTGAAGCGTTCTGCAACTACGGCGACTATTTCAACGGGCATCAGGACGGCGACGCCATCGCTTCCCTGACACTGGCCAACAAACTGATCCACGAGGTCAACAAAAACGCCATCACCATCGCCGAGGAGGTAAGCGGCATGCCCGGTCTGGCGGCCAAATATGAAGACGGGGGCTATGGCTTCGACTACCGTATGGCCATGAACATCCCCGACTACTGGATCAAGACCATCAAGGAAAAGAAAGACGAGGATTGGCATCCTTCTTCCATCTGGTGGGAGACGACCAACCGCCGCGCCGACGAAAAGACAATCAGTTACGCCGAAAGCCACGACCAGGCTTTGGTAGGAGATAAAACCATCATCTTCCGTCTGATAGATGCGGAAATGTATTGGCATATGCAGAAGGACGACCATAACTTCGTGGTCGAACGCGGTGTCGCGCTTCATAAGATGATACGCCTCGTGACGGCTTCTACCATCAACGGCGGCTATCTCAACTTTATGGGCAACGAGTTCGGGCATCCCGAGTGGATCGATTTCCCGCGCGAAGGCAATGGATGGTCGCATAAAAACGCCCGCCGCCAGTGGGAGTTGGTAGACAACATGGATTTGAAGTACCACTACCTGGGTGACTTCGACCGCGAAATGATCGAGTTGATCCGTAGCGTGAAGAACTTCCAGTCCACCCCGATACAGAAGGTGTGGGACAGCGACGGTGACCAGATTCTGGCTTATATGCGCAAAGACCTCGTGTTCGTGTTCAACTTCAGCCCGTCGAAGTCGTATACCGACTATGGCTTCCTCGTACCCGTAGGCGAGTACGAAGTGGTACTCAATACGGATGCTACCCGCTTCGGTGGCTTCGGTTTGTCCGACGACTCCATACATCATTTTACACAATTTGACCCATTGTATAAAAAAGAGAAAAAAGAATGGCTTAAACTTTACATTCCCGCACGCAGTGCTGTTGTATTGAGAAAAGTAAAAGTAAAGAAGTAATTTATTAAACAAAAACACATTATGTTATATCCGATGACATTCAAGCCTATCCTCAAGAAGATCCTTTGGGGAGGCTCAGACATCTGCCCGTTCAAGGGCATCACACCGGTTGAAGAAGGAATTGGTGAGAGTTGGGAACTTTCGCACGTGGACGGCAATTTTTCCGTGGTGGAAAACGGTGAGCTGGCCGGCAAAAACCTTGACGAACTGATCCGTACCTATGGAAAAGAGTTGGTCGGAGAGAAGGTGATCGAGCAGTTCGGTGAGACATTTCCTCTGTTGATCAAGTTCATCGACGCCCGTGATGACCTGTCTATCCAGGTACACCCCGATGACGAACTGGCCCGCAAACGTCACAACTCCTTCGGCAAGACCGAAATGTGGTATGTGATAAATGCAGCCAAGGGTGCCGCCCTCTATTCCGGTTTCTCGCAGCAGATCGATGCCGACGAGTATGTGAAACGGGTGGAAAACAACACCATCATGGACGTTTTGCAGCGTTATGAAGTGACGCCGGGTGACGTTTTCTTCCTGCCTGCCGGACGCGTTCATGCAATCGGTGCCGGCTGCTTCATCGCCGAGATACAGCAGACCAGCAACATCACTTACCGTATCTACGACTACGACCGCAAGGACGCCAACGGCAACGGACGCGAATTGCACACCGAACTTGCTAAGGATGCGATAGACTATACCTTGCTGCCCGACTACCGTACGCACTACAAGGGCCATACCAACGCGACGGTCGAACTGGCCGACTGCAAGTACTTCACGACCAACCTGCTGGATCTCGACACGATGATGGTGCGCGACTTCTCCGAGCTCGACTCCTTTGTTGTCTACATCTGCATGAGTGGCAAGGCTTCCATCCGTGACAACAAAGGCAACGAAATATTTGTCCATCAGGGACAGACCGTGCTCATGCCCGCCGATACCCAGGTCGTTACGATCTCCCCGGCACCAGGCGCGAAGTTCATGGAAACTTATATCGGGGACTGATCCTGTCTCCTTACCGGTTGCCGCCTAATCTACGAAAAGGCGGCATACCGATCTTCCGGACCGACCGGAGGGGATAGAAAAGGGGCTGAAGCTTATCGTCCGGAACAACCGGATCGGATAGCTTCAACCCCTTTTCTTTATTATATATGCCGGAGGCCTGTTTTGCAGATACGTCAACTGTTTCTGCCCGGATAAGGGAACCGCGTCAGCCCTTTGTACATGAACTGGTAGGTAGGAACCCGCAGGCCTGCCTTCTCGGCTTCGCGTACGACGTAGCCCGTCAGTGTCTCGATCTCCGTAGGCCCTCCGCGGCGGAAGTCGCTGTGCATGGAGGTGGTCGAACCGTTCGGCATCATCTTCTGCGACTGGATCGACGTGAATACGATGTCGTCCGGTAACTCTATCCCTTTGGCCTCGGCTACGCTTTTCAATTCATATCCCAGCGTGATAAAGAAATCGTTGTGCTTCTCGATCACGTCGTTTATCGGCTCGTTGAAATAAGAGGTGATGGTGGCGGCGGTGGAGATCATAAAGAATTTCTTCCAGATCTCGGCGTCTATGTCGGCCGGGTTGGTCACCAGGATACGGGCGTTGTGCAGTAAGGAGCGAAACTCCTCCTGTTTGTCGCGGTCGCCCCCGTTATCGCCGAAGAAAAGCCGGTCCTTTAACGTGAATTTCTCCACCCGTCCGGGTTCAACCAGCCGGGCGCCGATATAAACGCAGCCTTTCCAGACGCGGTTGTCGGGCAGTAATTGTTGTATCCGTTCCGTGATGTCGGCTCCGTTGAGCAGGGGCACTACCACGGTATCGGGCCCGATCACGGGACTCAGGTGGCGGATGTTGTCCTCCAGGTCGTAGCTTTTGGTGCAGCACAGCAGGTAATCTACCGGACCGATCTCGGCCGGATTGTCGGTTGCCAGTGTCGGACGGGCGGTTATCCGGCGGTACGACTTCTTGATCTGTAACCCGTTTTCGCGGATGGCCTTCAGGTTTTCGCCACGGGCAATAAAGAAAACGTCCACCTCATCGGAGTTTTCATAATAAGCAGCCAGCGAACCTCCGTAATATCCGCCGACAGCTCCTATACCGGAGATAGCTATTTTAGTTTTACTCATATCGTTATCCAGGGGTTTTCACGTTTATAATCATTATATGGGAGCACAAAGATGAAAAATAAATTCGAAACCTTTTATACGAGTTTGAGTTCTTTTAGAAAGTCGGGGAAACTTTGTTCAAAATTAACACCGAAGCGGTAGTCCGTCTTGGCTTCATAGGTCCGCCGGATACTTTCCGCCGTGAAATTCACGGCGATGGCAGCCGATTCGGTGAGGCTGAAACCGTTTTCCAGACCCGAAAGTAAGGCACTGGCGAAGACGTCGCCCGTACCGTGGTAATAGCCGGGTATCTTACGGGTGAAAACGTACTCGATCGTGTCCGTTTCGCGGTCGTAGGTGGCGGCGCCGAGTTCATCCTCCTTGAAGAAGACGCCGGTCAGTACCACCCGTTTGGGCCCGAGGTCGGCCAGCTTACGCAGCGTGCTCTCGATGTAGGCGCGGGTATAAGGGCCGCCGTAGAACGGCTCGTCGAGCAGCAAGGCCGCCTCCGTCAGGTTGGGTACGATGATATCGGCTTTCTCGCAAACCGATCTCATTCCGGCGGCGAACTCGCGGGTGAAGATGGTGTACAGCTCACCGTTGTCGCCCATCACGGGGTCGACCAGGATGAGGTTGTCGTCTGTCCTGAACATATCGAAGAACTCCTTTACGATATCTTGTTGCTCGAACGATCCGAGGAAGCCGGTATAGATGGCGTCGAACTTGATGTCGAGTGATTTCCAGTGTTGCATGATCGGCCGCATGTCGTCGGTAAGATCCCGGTAGGTGTATCCGCTGATCCCTCCGGTATGGGTGGAGAGGACGGCGGTGGGGAGTGCCGATGTTTCGATGCCGGCGGCCGATAAAATAGGTAAGGCTACTGTCAGTGAGCATTTTCCGAAACCGGAAATATCGTGTATAGCTGCAACTCTTTTCTGGTGTGTCTTATTCTTCATACTATTTATTTTTATATCAATAGAACAACGGGTATGCGGGAAATGTTGGAAGCCGCTTGGGGTTGTTTTTCCCGGCAACCAAAAATAGGCAGTTTTCAGCAATATAGAAACGAGATTGTTATGAAATGAGTAAATTTTAGGCTCGGGGAGTCTTTTTGTCTTTTTGGGAGGATTTTGCAGCGGGGTAGGCCTTCTTTTATAAATATCGTAACTGAAATAGTTGAAGATGGTAGTAAAATAGTGGTTTCAGGGAGATATCTTTACATCAAAGTTTTTGAGATTGTTATCAGCCATGCTGAGTAATGTTTAAAAAAAGATTATAGTTGAAATGATTTTTACTAAAATCGAATTCTTTCCACCGCTATCGGGCTGGGGCGAAAGAATACAAAGATCAGTGTTGGTTTCCGGTAAACGGAAACGTGGTGGTTCACCAGAGTGGACTTGTGAAGACTCTGCCAAAGGTAAAAAAGAGGACCAGGAGGCGAGTTACAAGCCGGATTATACGGGTGGTTTTATAACGGACTGGGAAGTTCCCGTTGAAATGTATACCCCGAAAAAGGGTAACAAACCGGGAACAGATTTTATTGTAGATTGGAAAAATTAAAAGTGAGAATCGTTTTTTTTGAATGTAATTGGTGAAATCATACTTTTTACTCTATAACGTTAATCCTCATATCTAATAACGTTGTATCCCAAGCCCTTTAGAGGGCAAACAACCGCTCTGTTCGTGAGAATAGGGCGGCTTTTGTTTGCGTGCACCATAAGCAAAAAGTTTTGCCATCGTATTGGCAGAACTGTGCCACCCTATTGGCAGACCTCTGCCATGCTGATGGCAGGGCTCTGCCACTTGCATGGCAAAACATTGCACAGAGCGTGGCAAAACATTGCGTTTAAAACGCAAATAAGCTTCTATGATTTACTCTACAATCCAGTTGACAATCTTTTCGGATAGCGGATCTGTTGTCGAGCCGTAGGAGGCGACCCAGTTACCGTTTTCATCGATCAGGAATTTGTGGAAATTCCAGCCTACTTTGGCGTTGGCGACACCATTTTCGCTTTTCTGCGTGAGCCATTGGTAAAGGGGGGCGATGTCCTTTCCTTTAACGGATATTTTCGCCATCATGGGGAATGTGACCCCGTAATTCAATGTGCAAAACTTTTTGATTTCTTCGTTGCTGCCGGGTTCCTGTCCGAGGAAGTTGTTGGCGGGAAAGCCAATTATTACGAAGTTATCTTTCTCATATTTGGTGTATAATTCTTCAAGTTTGGCATATTGTGGGGTGAAGCCACATTTGGAAGCCACATTGACAACTAATACTTTCTTCCCTTTTAAAGAGGAAAGTGGGAAATCCTTTCCGTCGATTGTTTTCACAGTGAAGTCATAAAAACTTTTTTGCTGTGCGTTGATTGTTGTTGTCATTATTATTGCAATTAGAGTTATAATGAATGTTTTCATAAAAATGTCCTTTAGTTATATTAATATAACAACAAATCAATCTAAAAGTTGGATTACATGGGTACAACTTGAATTAAGCGGAAGAGAAGGTAACGCTGGGTAGCAAACAAAAACAGCATTTACCGTTTTACCGATAAATGCTGTTATCCTTTTCTCTTTTGTGACCCGGGAGGGGCTCGAACCCTCGACCCAATGATTAAGAGTCATTTGCTCTACCAACTGAGCTACCGAGTCAACATGTGTTGGTTTCTTTATAGAGTGACCTGGGAGGGGCTCGAACCCTCGACCCAATGATTAAGAGTCATTTGCTCTACCAGCTGAGCTACCAAGTCATTCATGCGTCAGGTTGTTTCCTGATTGCGGGTGCAAAGATAGAGGTTTAATTTTTCTTTGCAAAATTTTCGTCCGGTTTTTTCGAAGGAAATTTACTCGAATTCAAAAACATCGGACGGAGTAGTGCGCTTAAGCGCTATGAGAGAGACGTCTTTGCCTACGCGCACTCCCTCCTGAAAAAGACGTATATCGATCGTTTTGAAGGCTAGCTCCGGGTGGTTGTTGTCGCGACTGAGGTGACACAACCAGATATCCTTCAGTTTCGGATCGTAGTTGGCGGCCAGGAACTCGGCGGCTTCGCGGTTGCTGAGGTGGCCGGTCGGGCTGGCGACACGTTCCTTCAGGAAGGCGGGATAGGTTCCGAAACGGAGCATCTCCTCATCGTAGTTCGCTTCGATAATCAGGTGGTTGGCCATGCGCATGTAGCGGGTCACCGTGTCGGTGATATGGCCTACGTCGGTGGCGAAGGTGAACTTATGCTCACCGTATTCTATATAATAGCCCACGTTGTCGGTACTGTCGTGGGGAACTTCAAAGGCGATGATATTGAAATCGCGGATGCTGAAAGGCACTTCCTTCTCGATGACCCGGCGGGAGGTAGACAGCGTCTCCTCCACATAACGGCTCTTTTCGATCCCACGGTGAACAGCGGCGGTGGTGTAGACCGGCAGGTTCATTTTTTCTCCCAGGCAGCCTACCGTCTTGATATGGTCTGCATGGTCGTGAGTGATAAGGACGGCCACGATTTTGGAAAAGTCGATCGCTTTATCTTTCAACACCTTCTTTATGGTTCGGATCCCGATACCTGCATCAATCAGTATCCCGAATTCGGGAGTACCCAGATAATAGCAGTTGCCACTGCTTCCACTTGCTAAGCTAAGAAATGATAGTTTCATGTTTTTCTATTCCGCCTCGCGGCACATTCTGTTTTACATAGTATTATCACGAACGGAACGCATCCGGGATCGTCACTTCCCCGATCAGCGAACAGTTCATGTGATCCTTCACTTCCTCCGGAGTCAGTCCGTGGCCGAAAAGGAACATTAACTTGGTGACGGCACTCTCCGTCGTGCTGTCGAACCCGCTTATCACGCCGGCCTCCAGCAGTTTATGCCCAGTCTCGTAACGGTGCATCTCGACGCTGCCGGCGCAGCACTGGGTGACATTGACAATCACAATTCCGCGGTCGACGGCCTCTTTGAGCATGGTCAGGAACCACTCGTAGCTCGGTGCGTTGCCGCTCCCGAAGGTTTCCATCACGACCCCTTTCAGATCGGGTATATTGAGTATGCTTTCCACTACCTGGGGAGAGATCCCGGGGAAGAGTTTAAGTATCGCAATGTTTCTGTCCAAGAGGTAATGAGGTTTCAGCGGTTTGCGTGATACCGAGTGATAAATCTGTCCGGTATCATACTTTATATAGATCCCCGCGTGCGCGAGAGCCGGGTAATTGTACGAACGAAACGCGTTGAAATTGTCGGCATTGATTTTGCTTGTCCGGTTGCCTCTCAACAGGTCGTTTTCGAAGAAGATGCATACTTCGGGCACGATGGGCACACCGTTCTCCTTGGCTGCGGCTATTTCGATGGCGGTGATGAGGTTTTCCTTTCCGTCGGTCCGCAGCATCCCGATGGGCAGCTGTGAGCCGGTAAAGATGACCGGTTTGCTCAGGTTCTCCAACATAAAGCTCAGGGCGGAGGCGGTGAACGACATGGTGTCGGTACCGTGCAGGATGACAAAGCCGTCGTACTGAGTATAGTTGTCGGCGATAATCCGTACAATCTTCATCCACGATTCCGGGCCCATTTCCGACGAGTCCATCACCGGGTCGAACTGGATGGTCGACACCGAGTAGCCCAGTTTCTTCAGTTCCGGCATATTGTCTCTGAGGTGCTGGAAATTAAAAGATTCAAGTACTCCGGTTTCAGGGTTTTCAATCATTCCGATTGTGCCGCCTGTATAGATTAGCAGGATCGATGCCTTGTCACGTTGATCGTTCATGTTTACTGTCATACTGCAAAGGTAATAAATTATTCTTCTCCCTTCAATACTGGGACGCTTATGTGATATTTAACCGCTATTATGCGCATCAGGAATACTCCGAGAGCCGACGAGAACTGCGTGACGGCAGGACTGAGTCCGGCCAGCATGCAGAGGTAGTAGACAAGCCCCCCGAACACGCAGGCCAGCGCATAGATGTCTTTCCGGAAAATCAACGGTTCCTCGTTGATTAATATGTCTCGTATCATCCCTCCGAACGACCCGGTGATAGTCCCCATCACGATAGCCACCCACATAGGGAAGCCGAACTCGAGTGTTTTGGCGATACCCACCACCACGAACAGCCCCAGACCGATCGCGTCGAAGATAAAGAAGGTATTATTGAGCCGGATAACGTATTTCCGGAAAATGATAACAAATAATAAAGCCAGCGCCGATACTGTTAAATAAGAAGTCTGTTCCATCCAGAACGGTGTCGCGTTGAGTAGTATATCGCGCACCGTACCCCCGCCAACGGCCGTGACCAACCCGACCACGTAGGCCCCGAACCAATCAAATTGTTTGGCGGAGGCGAGGCGGATACCGCTAATTGCAAACGCAAAAGTTCCGGTATAGTCGCAAAAGGTGATAAAATCTATCATTTTGTTTTTTCTGCAAAAATAAGTATTTCCTTTGGATTGTGGGTGTTTTCTAGTGACACAACCAAAGAATAATTTAAACCAAACGAATGCTGTACTGTTAATTATGTATAAGTTTGCATCGCACGGATGATGCAGGCTCAGGCTAAAAGATTGTAGGATAATGAAGAAGATTATATGGATGGGATTGTTTCTCCTGCTTCCGCTCCAGTGGATGTGGGGCCAGCATTTCCCTAAAATGGATACAAGAAATTACGTGAGTGACTCAACGTATTTTATGCCGAAGAAGCCCTGGCTGGCAGCCGCGGAAGTCTTCGGCCTGAACATGGGGATCTGGGCGTTCGACCGTTTCGCGCTGAACGCCGACTTTGCACGTATCAACGGACATACGATAAAGAGCAATTTCAAGACCGGGCCGGTCTGGGACACCGATATGTTTTCGACCAACCTTGTGGCGCATCCCTATCATGGATCGTTGTATTTCAATGCTGCCCGTAGCAACGGGCTCAACTTCTGGCAGTCGATCCCCTATGCGGCCGGCGGAAGCCTGATGTGGGAATTCTTCATGGAGAACGAACCCCCTTCGATCAACGACCTGCTGGCCACCACCTTTGGCGGCGTGGAACTGGGCGAGATCACCTACCGCTTGTCCGACCTTTTCATCGACGACCGTTCGAGCGGCGCGGAACGTGTGGGGCGCGAGATCCTCTCCGGCCTGATCTCACCGATCAGGGGAATCAACCGCGTGATAACAGGGGAGGCGTGGAAGCACAGGCCGCACAAGGGGAGAACCTACGCCTATGTCCCGGTGAACTTCATAGTAACCGCCGGACCGCGTTTCCTCGCCGAGCAGGAACATTCCCGTCACGGAACGACGAGCATGCATGTCGGCCTCCGTCTGGATTACGGCGACCCGTTCGAAGACAAGTTCTATTCGCCCTACGAGTGGTTCCAGTTGCGTGCCGGTTTCGACTTCTTTTCGAGCCAGCCCGTCATCACCCAGGTGAACGCCATCGGTGCCCTCTGGGGAAAGCGCGTCTGGGAGAAAGGCCCTCGTACGCTCACCGCCGGTATCTTCCAGCACTTTGATTATTACGATTCGCAACTGCGTTCGAGCGAAGGTGGCAAGGTCGCGCCTTACCGCATCTCCGAAGCCGCTGCCGTGGGAGGGGGGATCATCTATTATAAACGTGCCGAACCGGCCGACAAGGTGGATGCCTTCGGCGCGTTCTACCTCAACGGCGTCGCGCTCGGGGGCGGCTCGTCCGACTATTTCCGCCTCGACAACCGCGATTACAACATGGGAAGCGGTTACAGTGCAAAGGCCTTTTCGGGCTTGACTTACAACGGTCGCTGGGGTTTCCTCCTGAACCTCGAGAACTACCATATCTTCACCTGGAAGGGATATGACCCGGACGTGGATCTTTCGACCGTCGACCCGCATACGTTCAACGTGCAGGGCGACAAGGGACATTCGCGCCTGACGGTCATGGAGGTGCGGCTCTACCTTTCCGACAAGAAGTGGAACATCAGCCTGTCCAACCGTTATTTCTCCCGCCGCACCCATTACAGCTATCACGAGGACGTGAACCGTTCCACTTACGACCTGCGTCTCAGCATCGGGGTGAAGATCTAGTTCTTTTTCGAACGTTCCAACTCGTTGAGGTTTTCCATCTTCTTCCGTTGCAGGAATTCGTAGATACCTTCCAGATGTTCCGTCACCCGTTGGTTGCCGAACTCGTAGACTTTGGTCACCAAGCCGTCGAGGAAGTCACGGTCGTGCGACACCACGATCAGCGTACCGTCGAAGTCGAGCAACGCCTGCTTCAGGATGTCTTTCGTTTTCATGTCCAGGTGATTCGTCGGCTCGTCGAGGATCAACAGGTTGACCGGTTCGAGCAATAGCTTGATCATTGCCAGACGTGTGCGCTCGCCTCCCGACAGAACCTTCACCTTCTTGGCCGAATTTTCGCCGCCGAACATGAATGCGCCCAGCAAATCCTTTATCTTGTTGCGCACGTCGCCCACCGCCACGTCGTCGATCGTCTGGAACACCGTCAGGTTCTCGTCCAGCAACGAAGCCTGGTTCTGGGCGAAATAGCCGATCATCACGTTATGCCCGATCGTCAGCGTGCCGTCGTGTTCGATCTCCTTCATGATACATTTTACCAGGGTCGATTTACCCTCGCCATTCTTACCGACAAAGGCAATCTTGTCGCCCCGCTCAATTGTCAGGTTGGCGTTGCGGAACACCGTGTGGTCACCGTACGACTTCGTCACGTTTTCGATCGTCACGGGATACGAACCGGAACGGGGCGAAGGCGGGAATTTCAACCGCAAAGCCGAGGTGTCCTCCTCGTCGACCTCCAGTATCTCCAGCTTCTCAAGCATCTTGACGCGGCTCTGCACCTGCAAAGTCTTCGAATAAGTCCCCTTGAAACGTTCGATAAACTCCCTCGTCTCGGCAATCATCTTCTGCTGCTCGTCGAAAGCTTTCTGCTGCTGTACGCGGCGTTCGAGGCGGAGTTGCAGGTAACTGCTGTAATTCACCTTGTAGTCGTAGATGCGACCCATCGTCACCTCGATCGTGCGGGTGGTGATGTGGTCGACAAACGCACGGTCGTGGCTGATAACGACCACCGCCTGTCCGTTCTCGATCAGGAAATCCTCCAGCCACTGTATCGACTCGATGTCCAGGTGGTTGGTCGGCTCGTCGAGCAACAACACGTCGGGCTTCTTCAGCAACAATTTGGCCAGTTCGATACGCATCCGCCAGCCACCGCTGAACTCGCTGGTCTGCCGTGTGAAATCCTCCCGCTTGAAACCCAGCCCCAGCAGCGTCTTTTCGATATCGGCGTCGTAGTTGATCTCCTCGATCGAGTAGAACTTCTCGCTCAAGGTCGACACCCGTTCGATCAGCTCCATGTAGCCGTCCGACTCGTAGTCCGTACGCGTCTCCAACTCCTTGTTGATCGCTTCTATCTCGGCCTCCATCTCATGCAGGTGGGCGAATGCCTGCGCCGTCTCCTCAAATACCGTGCGACCGTCCTCGGTCATCAAATGTTGTGGAAGATAGGCGATTACCGTATCCTTGGGAGCAGAAACCTTTCCCCGGCTCGGTTCGCGTACCCCGGCCAGGATCTTGAGCAGGGTCGATTTACCCGCCCCGTTCTTCCCCATCAGGGCGATCCGGTCTTTCTCGTTAATCACGAAAGATATATCTGAAAAGAGGGCACTGCCGCCAAACTCTACTGTAAGTCCATCGATTGAAATCATACGTACATTATATATATTGTAAAAAGCAGGCGCAAAGGTAGGAAAAATGTTCATATAAGCAATCGCACCCCCTCTATGCCGATGGAAATGTAGGTTTTACGACGAAATTTCCCTGATTAATATTTGTTTTATGTCCATAAAGCACTATCTTTGCACCCGCTAATACAAACAGCGTAAAATAATAATTCAAACATGGCAACAAAAATTAGATTGCAGAGACACGGTCGCAAAAGCTACGCTTTTTATCAGATCGTAGTTGCAGACAGCAGGGCTCCACGTGATGGAAAGTTTATTGAAAGGATAGGTTCTTATAATCCGAACACTAATCCTGCTACAGTAGATTTGAACTTCGAGAGAGCTTTGTATTGGTTACAGGTAGGTGCACAGCCTACAGACACAACTCGTAACATTCTTTCACGTGAAGGTGTTTGCATGAAGAAACACTTATTGGAAGGTGTAAAGAAGGGTGCATTCGACGAAGCGGCAGCTGAAGTAAAATTCCAGGCTTGGTTGAAAAACAAACAGGCTTCTGTTGAAGCAGTAAAGACAAAAGACAGCGAAGCAGCTAAGGCAGCAGAAAAAGCTCGTCTTGAAGCAGAAAAAGAAGCAAACAAGGCAAAAGCTGAAGAAGTAGCTAAAAAGAAAGCAGAATTAGCAGCCGCCGCTGCCGCAAAAGCAGCTGAAGAAGCAGCAGCAAATGCTCCTGCAGAAGAAGCTCCCGCAGCAGAAAGCGCAGAATAATTCCTGCCTGCCAAATAAAAAAGAGGACATCCTTATCATAAGGATGTCCTCTTTTTTATGCCCGAAACCATGTGGGTATGGTTGAAGCCACGTGGTGTATCTCCTACCCACGCGGCTGAAAATTACTTTTTGCCCAGCAGGAATCCGTTGATCTGTTCAACGAACTGTTCCTTTGAAAGTGCGCCCTGTGCGATCTGCGGTTTTCCCTTTGCCGGGATGAACAGCAGGGTAGGGATGCTCTGTATGCCGAAAGCGGCGGCCAGTTCCTTTTCGTTGTCGACATTGATCTTATAGATGACGATGTCGTTCTTATACTCTCCGGCCAGTTCTTTCAGGATAGGAGAAACTTTCTTGCAAGGTCCGCACCAGTCGGCGTAGAAGTCCACGATACAAGGCTTCGTGCCTTCGTATACCCATTCCGATTGGTTTTTCTCGTAATTATATACCTTGGTCAGGAAGTCAGCTTTGTTCAATACGACTACTTCGCCTTGTGCCGCCACGTTTCCTGTTTCACTTTTATCCGACTTGGCCGACATGGAACAACTGACGAGCAGCAGTACCACCGAAATCAAGAATAAATCCTTTAATTTTCTCATATAAACCTTATTACTACATTGATAATTATTAAATACAAAAATAGCAATAAAACGGATACAATTCCCATCCCTTGCGGTTAAAAGAAAAATATTAGCGTAAAAAGAAAAAAATATCTCCAAAGATTAGGAGATATAAAAATAATCACTACCTTTGCACCGCAATCGAGAGAAAACGATAGCAAAACGTACTGGAGAGATGGCAGAGTGGTCGATTGCGGCGGTCTTGAAAACCGTTGAACTGAGAGGTTCCTGGGGTTCGAATCCCTATCTCTCCGCAGAGTATAAGAAGTCCTTGTAAACTTAGGTTTATGAGGATTTTTCTTTTGATGCAGATTACAAATGTCTTTTATCTGGAAAATTCATGTTTCTATCCGGGCAATGTATCTCTTTTGTTGAAACAACGGACAGTTTCCCTATAACTTAAAATGTATGAAAACACCTGTTATCCTGTTGTTTCCTCCCTGTAAAGTTCGTAGATTTGCTGTCATACAAACAAATACGATACCCAAATGGAAGAAACTATCCGGATACAATACTATCAGTCCCCTTGCGGAAAATTGATTATCGGTTCATACGGTGATAAACTATGCCTGTGCGACTGGCAGGATGAGGAGCGTAGAAAGCTGATCGACGCCCGGCTTCAGAAAGATTTGCATGCCGGATATGAGGAAGGCGGATCCGCGACGATTGAAGAAGCGATCACCCAGCTCGACGAATATTTCGACCATAAACGTACCTTTTTCGATATCCCCCTGCTTTTTGCCGGAACCGATTTTCAGAAGAAGGTATGGAATGAACTATTGGAGATCCCTTATGGAGCGACCGAGTCGTACGCCGGACTTTCCCAACGCCTAGGCAATACCAAGGCAGTGCGTGCGGTGGCGGCGGCTAACGGTGCGAATGCCATTTCGATTTTTGTGCCCTGTCATCGTATTATCGGCAGCAACCGCCAGCTGACAGGTTATGCCGGAGGTCTTCCGGCGAAGAAGCTGCTGCTCGAACTGGAGTCGCCTGCCGGCCTGTTCGGGTAACCGTTCGCTGGCAGACGGGCGATTAAATCCCGACAATCTTCTCGAACCGCTTCTCCATACATACGCTGACGTCGGTCGTAACGAACTTTCCGTTGTAGAAAAGGGTGAATATGGTAGCTGGGGTAGGTGCGTCCTGTGCCTGTTTCACTGTCTCCAGTTTGATGATTTTCAGCGGAATGCTTTTCCTTTCGGCCATCTTTGCCAGCGTACCGCGTACATGAAATTCTGTGAACGGGCAACGGTTGGTGTAATAGACGACCGCGCCGTTCTTCTCCTCGCATTCCCCGCTTCGCACGCTTGCCCTGAACGACGGGTCGGGGGCTTCGGTGTCGATTTTCAAAGCCAGCAGGCTGAAACCGTCAGGCAGCTTCTCCACCGTTTGGAAACCCTGGCGCAAAAGCCATTTGGTGTCGCTCATAAAATGGAACTTGGAGGTACCCGCTACGGTGACCAGCCCCGCCTTTCCCTGTGCCCTGGCATCGTCGATAGCGGATTGCAACAGGGCCTTTCCGTGCCCGCATCCTTTGTACTGCCCTGAAACCCAGATGCAGTTTATCATCAGATAACCGGGGGCATCGACGGGAACCCATGCCTTTTCGGCGGGAACATATTCGATAAATACCTTGGCGCGTTCGTCGAGACGGCGGAATACGTATCCGTTATCGAACTCTTTCCTGAGCCATTCCTTTTTCAGCTCGTAACTTTCCTTGCATTTCTTGTCGGAGAAGGCGCAGCAGATATGTTCGGTTGCGATGTTTTCCTTCGTCAGGGTGATGTATTTCGTTTCCATGATGATTTTATTTTATGGGTATGTAAATCTTGGTTAGAGCCGCTTCGCTGTCCGTCCCGGTGTAATGGATGTATTCCTCGAAAGGCATCCCGTGGCGGATGGTGTGGTTGAAGTTGATGCTGATGTTGTTGTAAAACTCCTGCAGGCTGGAATAACTGCCTTTCAACGTATAAACGGCATATTTCCCTTTCCGCAGCCGGAGTGTGCCGAAGACGCCTGCCGCTTCGACTGGCTTATCCACCGTTGCACAGGCGTAGAAGCGGCATTGTCCGGCTGTGGTGACGTTCGGATCGTCGAAGCTCAGGCCGATGAAGCGGGTGGCGGCGGATAGTACCTGCTTTTCTTCCAGGAACTTTATCAGCTTGTTCCAGGCCGTTTCGTAAGGCTTTTCCTCCCCGTACTGTCCCACGATGCGGATATAAATCAGATTCAGGTCTTCCTCCTCGCAGATTTCCGAAGGGACGGTTTCGTATTTGCCGCTGCTGTTTTTCACATATTCCTGCAAGCGGGCGTTCAACCCGTTGATATAGGCTTTCGGCGAGATTCTGAACAGCTTCCTGAAGGCTTTCGAGAACGATTGCGGATTGTCGTAGCCTACCCGCGCGGCCAGCTCGGCCAGCGTCATCTCCTCCGTCTGCATATACATGATGGCCCGTTCCATCCGCTGCCTGGCCATGTAGGCATAGAGGGATTCGTTGAGGGCGGAGCGCATGATGCGGAACAACTGCCGCCGGGATACACAGATCCTTCCGGCTATAACGTCCAGTTGTAACGGCTGGTGCAGGTTAGCGCTGATGTAATCGATTACCTGGTTCACCTTTTTCTGATAGATATTTTCGGTACTGCTTCGCATGCTTCTGATTCTTTAGGGACAAAAGTAGGCAATCTATATTGACCGGAAGTTGTCCAATCCGGCCAAATTCAAATCTGTTCTTTTGCCCGGTTTGTTATTTCGCGGATGAAACCGGTTTTCGCATCGGTGTAGCCGTCGCGGTCATGTTCGTGCTCTTTTTGTAGTTTGACTTTCAATTCTCCGTAGGCTTGCGCCGTGTCGGGATGGGAGAGAAGGTAGTCGCGGAAATAGAGTTCGTCCCAGTCGCCGGAGTATCTTACGTGGAGGTGGAAGGCCTGACCTTTAAAGCCTTCGGGGGTATAGCCTTTCATAAACATCATATGGGGAGGCGGATTTCCGGGTTGGAGGGAATAGATGTAGCCCTCCGCTTCGATGGTCGGGATGAGGCGGGCGAGGTCGGTTTCCTGTTGTATTTCCAGCAATATGTCGATCGTCGGTTTGGCTGTCAGTCCCGGTACGGATGTGCTTCCGATATGGCTGATACGGACGATGTTTTCCGCTCCTATGGCTTTTACGAGGCGGTCTTTTTCTGTTTCGTAACGCTTGGGCCAGTCCCGGTCGTGTGCCGAGAGGATGATCGGGAACAGTTGCCAGAGTTCTTCGTTACTCATTTCGTTCAAATTCTTATTTTTCATGCTGCTTTACATTCGATCACGATGTTGATCCGGTTGATTGTTGTTTGCTTTGTATCCATGTTTCCAAAGATAAGATAAGTTTTCGAGATAGGGAATTTCCGGGAAAGAGATGCTATTCGATGGCATAACAGATGCTTTCCGGCAGCATAACAGATGCGCAAATAGGGGAGAGAAGGGAAGAATGGATGGAAATAGTCTTTTGTTTCTTACCGAAAAGGATTAATTTTGTGAGGAAACAAATAAGCAGAAATATTCATGTTCAATAAACTTGTGGCGATAGAGCCTGTAAACCTGATTCCGTCAGCAGAAAAGAAATTGCAAGATTTTGCGAAAGAAGTAGTTATGTACGATGACATACCCTCGGGGGATGAAGAGGTGGCTGCCCGTATCGGGGATGCGGACGCTGTCCTTTTGAGTTACACCTCCCGAATCGAACGGGCGGCACTGGAGAAATGCCCGAATGTCCGCTATATCGGGATGTGCTGTTCCCTTTACTCGCCGGAGAGTGCCAATGTCGATATCCGCTATGCCAATGAGCGGGGGATTGTTGTGACTGGTATCCGCGATTATGGCGACGAAGGGGTGGTGGAGTATGTTATCAGTGAGCTGGTTCGTTGCTTGCACGGCTTCGGACAGGAGGTATGGGATGAGATGCCTCGTGAGATCACCGGGTTGAAAGTGGGGATCGTCGGGCTGGGTAAGTCCGGTGGGATGATAGCCGATGCCCTGAAGTTCTTTGGTGCCGATGTCGCCTATTTCGCCCGGAGCGAGAAGGAAGAGGCGCGCAGGAAGGGCTACCGTTTCCAGCCACTGGGTGAGTTGCTGGCACAAAGCGAAGTGGTTTGCTGCTGCCTGAATAAGAACACGGTCTTGCTGCATGAAGCGGAATTTGAGCAGCTCGGAAATAAAAAGATATTGTTCAATACGGGGTTGTCTCCCGCCTGGGACGAGACTCCGTTTGTGAAGTGGCTGGAAGGCGACAACCTTTGTTTCTGCGATACCGCAGGTGCTTTGGGCAACGCCCAGTTGTTGAGCCATCCGCACGTACGTTGCATGCAGGTGTCGACCGGCCGTACACGCCAGGCGTTCGACCGCCTGAGCGAAAAAGTACTGGCTAACCTCTCAGAATACGATGGGTGAGGTGATATTGAGCAGGGTGTTCACTACCGACCATCCTGCTATCTCTGCCGTTGCGCTGTAGACGTCGATGACGGCATGCACCTGATCGTTCCTGATCTCTACCCGCTGGGTATCGCCCGTAAATCCGGGGGTGGACTGCATTGTCACCTCCATGTTCGCTGGTCCTACCGAAGCCCGCGAGGCCGCTACCGTAACATTGACTTTCGTCGGGAAGAGTTGGATGGCTTCCACCGCATTTCCGGAGAAGACGACGCGCTGTTCCGTTTGCAGCGATTCATCGTAGACGGCGGTTCCTTTCAGGGCGTTAGGGCCTTTCTCGTTGAAAAAACGGGCGGTGGCGTTTCCCATCAGGGCGGCAGTCCGCAACACATCGAAGCCGCCGGTAGCCCCGGAGGCTAGGTAGACACGGGTACCGTTTGCCTTGGCTGTCTCCGCTACCTCGCGATAAAAGAGGTCGTCGGCCAGCGCCCCGATCGAAAGGGTGACAATGGAAGTGCCGTTTTTCAGTGCAGGCAACGCCAGTTCTTTCATGGCGGCAGGCGAGGCGGCTTCCACCAGATAGTCCGGTTTCAGGGCAAGCAATTCTTCGATGGTCGCACATACCCGGCAAGGTTTCCCGTGTTGTTGCATCCGGGCAGCCAGGTTTTCTGCTTTGGAGATTGTACGGGAGTAGACCCCCACTAACTCATATTCGGGCAAAATGCCTTTGATCACAGCGTCGGCTACGATACCTCCGAGCCGTCCGCATCCGACAATTACTAACTTTTCCATGCAGGCAAAGGTACTCGATTTTAATCTGATTTCCCAAACGGGACTGGCGAATATGCGGCGTGTTGTTAATATCTGGGAAGATCCTTGATCCCGTCGTAATAGTTTTCGATGCCGATTTCGCGTATCTTTTCGTTGATCGAGATGAAACGCTTGTACAGATGCTCGTCGAATCCGGTCTGTGAACAGGGGAACGAGTCACATTGATAGCAGAAGTCGACTCCCTTCTGGCGGAAACAATCCCTGACATTACAGCTTTTGAACAAGGCACATTGTTGCTCGCGGCAGCCGTTGCATTTGGTTTCCGAGAAGTAATGCAGCATACTTTTGAACGCCTGGTAGTTTTCGAAGACAGGTTCGTCGAGCATGGTGACGAAACGTTGGGCGTAGACATCGAAGTTACCCAGGCTTTTAGCGAGTTCACCGCTGTGTTTCTGTATCTTGCCTCCGTTGAAGGCAAAGCAGCCCCCGCAGTGAAGTCCGCAGGGGGCGATATGTTTCTTTATGATTTCGTTGGGTTGCATATGCTTCTATTTTAATCCTTTTTTGAAAAGTATCATCGATAAGGCATCCTCCACCTGCTCTTTTTCGGTGATGGCAACGGTCATAGGGATGAGTTTTCCGCTGGGTTTGGCCCGGTAGAATTCTTCTTTGATGCTTTCCGTAATTTCCATCCCGGCGATACGGTCCAGGTGTTTTTCCGTGAAGTAGGAAGTGACTTTGAAAAAGCTCTGGTAGATGACCAGCCAGGCAAGGTTTTTCTTCTTTGACAGGACTTTGCATAACCAGGCCTTCCCGTCGTTGTAATAGTTCCACTCGAGTGTCAGGTCGGCGGCTGCGGCCGATGCGCTGAATTCTTCGAATGCGGGAAAACTTGCATCGAGAACGTCGGCGATGACTTCATTAGTGGGGAAAACGTTTTTGTCTTTTAAAATCAGAGGTTCCATAATGTTGTGTATTTCGGTGTATAAAATAAAGAGAATTGTATAAGGATATGTCGCCCGTTAAAGGGGCAATATTTTTTCTCCGTTCTTGAGATATTCGGTTAGCGGGGCCCCCATGTATCTGACGGTAACACCCAGTTTCTCGATGATTGGCTTCACTTCGAACCTTTCGCAGCAGTCCTGGCAGGCTTCGACGGTGACGCCTGCTTGAAGCATTTCCAGGATTTCCGTCTGCACCTGCGTGTCCCGGGCGGCGAGTTTAACGGAGGCTCCCCAAAGGATCACGTTCACTTCTTTCCACCAGTCTCTCTTTTTGGAGTTGAGGGTGTACATCGATAACATATTGAATATGGTGTCTTTATTGTCGGTTGTCCAGAGAATGTTTAATTTGTCGTTCATAATAAGATGATTTATGTATATGGTTATGTCGATTCGCAAATGTATGAAAAAGAAATAGAGATTGTCCGAAAATATTCATGGGCAAAAGTAAAGAAAAAATTCTATGAAGACAGGCGGTGCGTTCGAGAATATATTTTCGTAATTAGTACGAAATAATCTCTTCCCTGCTGACATACTGTTGTCACCCCCTCCCCATACCTTTGCTTCACAGTTCGAATATTAACATTAAAAACTACGAAGATGGAAATGAAATTGTTTTATTTAGGGGAAGTTGCGGGGATGACGAAAGAGCAGGTGGAAGAAGCGGAAAAGTTCATTCGGGGATTTGAATATGGTATTGTTGCCACCAACAACCCGGAGACTGGGCCACGCCTATCGGGACTTAACAACCTGGCAGGCCAGACCTTGCAGCAACTCCATTTTGCGACAGAAGCCAGCTGTCAGAAATTGGCGAACCTCCGCCTGGACCCACGCTGTGAAGTGATGTACGCCACGATGGAGAGCGGACAGGTCCAGATCGCAGGCAAAGCCGAGATCATCACCGACGAAGCATTGAAACGCGAACTCTGGCAAGACTGGATGAACGAATACTCACCCGAAGGACCGACGGGAGAGGGCATCTGCATCATCCGCCTTATCCCGGCTTCTATCCGGGCGATGATCTGCTGATCCCGCTGCCGGTAACGTAAAAGTTGTATCTTTGTCACCAATCAATCCGACAAACGCACACAATGAACCGCCTGGAACGAATATCCGCTATACTGGTCAAGCTGCAATCCCGCCCGGTCGTCACCGCACGTGAGATAGCGGATCAGTTCGGTGTAAGTCTCCGGACGGTTTATCGCGATATCCGTTCGCTGGAAGAGTCGGGTATCCCTGTCGGTGGTGAGGCAGGGCTGGGTTACTCGCTGGTGGACGGTTTCAAGCTGCCGCCCCTGATGTTCACGATTGACGAGGCCCTCTCTTTCCTCGTGGCGGAGAAACTGGTCTGCCATCAGACCGATGGCGATACCTACGATGTATTCCGCAGCGGGATGGACAAGATACGTGCCGTGCTGCGGACGGCCGACAAGGATATCCTCCATCATTTCGACCCCTATATCCGTATCTCGGGTATCCACCAGAATACGCGCACCGCCTCTGCCAACGTCCTGCAAACCCTTATGAAGGCGTTGCTGAACAAGAAACAGCTCGTCATGACCTACAAGGCGGGCTACAACTACCAGGTCACCCACCGTACGATCGAACCCCAGGGTATGTTCTTCATGGGCGGTATCTGGTATGTCCTCGCCTGGTGCAAGTTAAGGAGGGATTACCGCACCTTCCATCTCGGCAGAATCGTCCACCTTTGTCTGGGCGAAAACGGTTTCGAGGAGGAGCATCTTCCGCTCGACGAGCTGATCCCCCGGATCTATGATGTAGAGGACGAGATCGAAGTGACGCTCCGCGTCCACCGCGACGTGGCACGCGATACGGAAGTTTCCAAATACACTTACGGACTTTATGAGGAGGTGGCGGATGGGGAGTACTTCGTCCAGAAATACCGGACCTATTCGCTCGACAAGTTCGGCCACTGGTACCTGTCGTTTGCCGACCGGGCGGAGATCATCGCGCCGGAAGCTTTGAAAACGGTCGTCCGGGAGTTGATCGGCAAGATCTGCATTTGAAAGCAACTGCCTCTATCCTTTGGCCGTCTCCCGGCTAGTCAGAATCTCGTCCATATGTCCGAGTGCCCAATCTACCAGGCTCTGGATATGAGGCATGAGCGTCGTGCCCATTTCCGTGAGGCAATATTCCACGCGGGGCGGCACTTCGGGATAGACTTTGCGGTGCACGAGGCCGTCGGATTCGAGGGTACGGAGCGTGACGGTCAGCATCCGTTGCGAGATATCGTCGATGGTCTTGTGGATATCGCTGAAACGCATCGTGCCGTTCGCGCTCAGTGTAGTTAGGACCAGCATCGACCATTTGTCGCCAAGCCGACTGAGGACGTCCCGGACCGGGCAATTTCCTGTAGGATGAAAATTTTTCATTTTATTTCTTTTCGTATGAAGTTGAAACTCAATAATGGTTACCTGCGTGTAAGTAGCTTATTCCGAGGTGCGTTCTTGTTTCTTTCGCTCGGATCATCTATATTTGCTGCACAAAGGTAATAAACTTACGAAAGGTAACTATTGTTTCACTTAATAATTACAATTATGTCAAAGAAAGTAGCAGTTTTAGCAGTAAATCCGGTGAACGGATCAGGGTTGTTCCAGTATCTGGAAGCATTTTTTGAAAATGGAATTTCTTATAAGGTATTTGCTGTTGCCGAGACGACAGAGATCAAGACAAATTCAGGTATCAAGCTGATCGTGGATGATGTGGTTGCCAACCTGAAAGGGCATGAAGACGAGTTCGATGCGCTGGTGTTCGGTTGCGGCGATGCCGTTCCGGTGTTCAGCGAAAATGCCGGCAAGCAGTACAATCAGGATATGCTGGCCGTTATCAAAGCCTTTGGTGATAAAGGCAAGATCATGATCGGACATTGTGCCGCTGCGATGATGTTTGAGATCGCAGGCGTTACGAAAGGAAAGAAAGTGGCCGTTCACCCGTTGGCAAAGCCTGCTATCCAGTCTGCCCAGGCTACCGACGAAAAATCCGAGATCGATGGCAATTTCTACACAGCACAGTGCGAAAACGCTATCTGGACGATGCTGCCCCAGGTGGTTGAGGCACTGAAGTAATCTGTTCTTCTTCGTCCGAACGCTTGAATGAATAAGGTATCTAAATGGAAATCAGGTAAACGTCGGGGAAAGGTTATTCAGATAAGATACACTATCCCCGTACGTTTCTATGAGTAATTTACTTTGGCTTTACAGAGCCTACAACTCAAAACGAGTTCTATCAATTAAAGAGTTTTCTCTGGCAATATTGTATGCGTTTAGCAGTTCTTTGAGGGATTTGCCACCAGATAAGCCCATGAGGGTTTCGAACAGGATAGTTAGTATACACCAAACAATCCCGATCCTAATAAATGTAGCGTTCTTCTGTTTACCGATTGATGGTATTAATACATACTCCCGCAGTCCACCATTCAGAATGGCGCAAGGGATGAATAACAGCCAGATTAATAACAATTTTAGTATTGTCATAGTTCTGATTTATACATTGAATAGGTTTCCCGGAAAGACGGAGGTGTTACAGATGCCTGCAACCAACTTTTCATTCTCCATGGCCGTCTTTACCAGAGGTACAAAAAGCGAAGTTTTGGGTGTGAACCGGCTCGTTCCGTCAATCAACACTACCTCCTGAATACCGATGAGTAAACGGACAGTGCACCAAACACTTTAAACAGGTGCTACATCCATATACATCGATTATTTCGTCTCTTGAAGTATAGCGGCTCCAAGTTTTACCTTTAAGTACTCTCCTCTCGCAGATATTGACACAAGTAATGCAGTTTCCGCACTTTGGATATAGAGGCTTACACAAAATCGTTTCCAATGGTGCATCGGTTAAAACCGTACCAAGGCATTGTGCCGCACCATATTCAGGAGTGATTAACAGGTTGTTTTTTCCAATCCACCCTAATCCGCCTAGTAAGGCTACGGTTTTATTCGGCAACAGAGATTGTTTATGTGATTCATCAAATTTTCCCTCGGCAATAAGGCTCTCATCTGATTGCGAAAAAGCTTTGTATCCTTTTTCTGTAATATACGTTGCCATATTATCAGCCAATTCATGGGTCCTATTTTCAGTAAGGAGGTATTCGTCGTCATCGAAATTATAATTGTCATCTATCCGGACCTGTACGTAATTGGGGGTATCACATACTTCTTTTATATATCTGGGCGTTAACGGAAGTGTGAAAACAACAGCATTGGGGAATTCTCTGTTTTGTGTCTCCCTCAAATGTGATATATCGACAAAGCGTATCAGCTTCGCTCCTTGATTAATTAATTCGTTTTCTATTTCCTGATTCAAGTATTTCATATTTCTTTCTTTGCTACAGGGATATAAATATCTGTTATTAACTCCGAAGCCGGAGTTTTCTCAGGGGTATTGATATAAGTTTCAAAAGTGAAAGGCTCCCGCAAAGTATAATCACTTGTAGGCAACCAGTCAAGGTAGATATGGCGATACACCCTATTTAGTTCATGGTATAAACCTTTGAAACGAAAAATAGCATATTCTCCTGAAGGAATTTCATAAATGCCAAAGCCTTTAGGAGGCTTAAATGATTGCGACAATGTTACTCCAATCATAAAACGATTGTGCTCTTCAGGCGTAATCAAAGGATAATCAAGAGTCAAGCTTACATATTTGCATCCTTTTGATGACAATTCATAGTTCTCATAGAATTGTAATAACTGTTTCCATAAGACAGAAAAACTATGACCGATATTATTTGTCCTTTCTAACTTCAAATATGCAATGCGCATGTTAGGCACTTTTTCAAGACTCAATTCAACCCGTATAGGATTCTTTCCTTCAGGGCAACCATTGGAATGTTTCTTGCGAAATTCAGGTATAGAACAATTAAAATAACTTTTGAATGCTCTTGAAAGCGTATGTTTATTCTGATAATTGATTTGACCAAGAAGTTCTGGTACACTTATATCTGTCGATATTAACTTGAATGCAATGTACTCCAGTCTTAGTCGGAAGATGTAATTCCCAGGACTATCGCCACAGACTGCTTTAAAAAGTCTACGAAAATGAAATTTAGAAATGCCTGCAACTTGGGATAGCCTCTCTGAATCAAGGTCGTCAAACAAGTGGCAGTTAATGTATTCCTGAACTTTTATAATTAATTCATACTGTACATGAACGGTGTTGATTTTTTGCTTCCATCTTTTGATTTCCGGTAATCGTTTGGACATAATTTCCCTCAATTCCGATGAAGTATGGCTTATCCCGACCTCTCTATAATATTCTTCGGGGAAAAGTCCCCAAAGATAGATGAGATAATCCATCGAAAAGTCATATAGCTTAACTCCATTTTTCAGGCAGTAGTCGCAATATTCCTCATTCTGACCTTCCTTAAGACTGGCATAATCTATATCTAAGGGTATTCCGCAAGTTTGGCAATATTTTGTTTCAGAATTGATTCTCATAAAATTCCTGTTGTTTAAGTGCAAAATTACTCAATAGATTATGGAAAAGGTTACCATAAATGGCTATCTTTTATCTGGGTTGCAAATTCTCTTATTACGTCATATCTCAGCTTTGATGTATGCTTTTGTTATATCATACACTATAAACTATTGATGGATGTGTCTATAAATGCAAATAAACCATTGCTGTCATGCATTAATGGTTGGCTTTTTAAAATGAAACCCCCTCTCCGCAATATAAACCCCGCTCAGGATAAAGACCGATCCGATCAGGGCGATCACTGTGATGATTTCGTCGATCACGATGGCGGAAGTGATTAGTGTCACCAGCGGGACAATATAGATATAATTGGCCGTGCGGAACGGACCCAGCTCTTTGACTGCCGTGTTCCACATGATGTAACAAAGCATCGATGCTACCACGCCAAGAAACAGCAGGTTAGTTGCAACGACCGGACGGAAGAGTATCGCCGTATCCGTATTCAGCGGATGGAGTAGGAACATCGGGGTTAATGTGACAAGCCCGTAGAAAAACACCTTCCGGGTAATCAGCAATGTCGGATACCGGTTCCCCATCTGTTTCAGTATCAGGCAGTAAAACGCCCACATCAACGCTGCGATCAGCGTCAATATATCTCCCAGTGGATTGATTTTCAGCAGAAAACTACCGTTGAACACGACAAACGCCCCCCCGATCAGCGCTATGATCGAGCCGTAGATCAGATTCGGTTTGATCTTCTCCCCACGGTAAAACAAGAGCGAAAGAAACGCCGTCAGGATAGGAGCGGTGCAGATGATGAGCGACACGTTTGAAGCCAGCGTGATCCCCAGCGCCGTATTTTCGGTAATAAAATAGATCGATCCCCCGCAAAGCCCGGCGGCAACGAACATAAATTCGTCCCGTTTACTCCGGGCAAACAATACCTTCGGCGAAATAAACCAGATGCAGATATAAGCCAGCGCGAAACGGTAAAAAAGAATGTCGACGGGAGACAGCCCGTGCTGTATCAGGATTTTTGTCGAAACGAAAGTCGTACCCCAGATAATAACCGTGATGATTGCGATCAGATGATACCAGTAAGTCAGATTATTCTTTGCCATATTTTTATAAGTTACTATTAACAATGGAGGAAAATGGTACCGCAAATATATGTATTAAGTAAATAGGTTCTGTGTATTTGTTGAAAATAAGGAATTATTTCTATATTTGGGTTCTATACAGGATAATGTGTGTTTTGGGAATATTTTTTACAACGAAAATAGGAAAAAGTACTATGGCAACACTGGATCAGATCGATATTAAAATTTTACAGGCTTTGCAGAATAATGCGAAAGTGAACATGAAAGAGCTTTCGGCGGAACTGAATATCTCGAAAACGCCTGTTTACGAACGGGTGAAAAGGTTGGAGGAGGAGGGTTATATCAGGAATTATGTCGCCCTGGTGGATAATAAGAAGGTGGGACTTCCGCTCGTGGTATTCTGCAACGTCTCGCTGGCGGTGCACAACGACGAGCATATCCAGCGGTTCAAAGCGGAGATACAAGAAATCGACGAGGTGATGGAATGTTATTCGATCGGCGGCATCTACGACTTCTTCCTTAAAGTGGTTGTTAAAGACCTGGCCGCATACGACCAGTTTGTCTTTAACAAGCTCACCAAAGTGAATGGTATCGTCAAGATGCAAAGCTCCTTCGTGTTGAATGAGATCAAGCATACAACCGCCTTGAAGGTGGTGTCGGGTGAATGATACTAGATAGATAGTAAGCAGGCAAGTACTATGATCACGATCATAGTAACTACCAGGAAAATGAGTTTTGTCCGGAACATGTAACGCTGTTCGGTTCGTTCCCTTTCCTTGATCTGATGGTTTATTCTGTCGAACTCTTCGGCACTGATGTCGGGAATATGGGAGGTATATGCTTTACGGGCATCTTTGTCCCGACCGCGGAGACGGTCGAGTTTTTCCCGATCCTCCTTGTTTCTTCGTATCATATCGAATACATGACCTGCAAAACTCATAAGCTTATTGATTTTAAATTCTTTTTTTACTTACCAACTCCAAACGTTCCATCACCATAGTGCTTTTTATCAGGCCAAAAGCGACAGTGACCCGTTTGCCTTGTATATCTAAAACAGTACCAACAGTAGTCTGACCATTCATCCTGACACTATCCCCTTTTTCGATGACATCATTTTCTGTAGGTTGTTTATTAACTGATTTGTCTTTCTTTTCTTTGACTGGTTCCGGAATTTCAATTTGTTTATCTAATTCCTTTCGTTTCTCTTCCCAATATAGCTGATCGCGGACAATAGACTGAAGAAGGTTATCCATATTGATAAAATCGGTACCCATTTTGGCGGATGAGTCGATAATGATATCTTCCGAAAGTCCGATTTTTCTGGCTACTTCAATGCCAAATGAACTTCCAGGGTTACCGATAGACAATTTGTATAATGGTTGCATACGATCAGTGTCGTAAAGCATGGCCCCGTTTATAACTCCATCTGTCTTATAGGCAAAATGCTTTAAGTTTTGAAAATGAGTGGTTATTATGCCAAAACTCCGTTTGCCGTTAAATCTGTCGAGCAATGTTTCGGCTATGGCACCTCCGATCTGAGGCTCTGTCCCGCTACCAAACTCATCTATCAGAATGAGTGTTTTGTTATTACAGTTCTCTACAAAAAACTTCATATTGGTCAGATGTGAAGTATAGGTACTAAGGTTGTTTTCTATACTTTGTCCGTCACCTATATCTACTAGTATATCTTCGAATATTCCTGTCCGTGAATTTTCATGTACAGGGATGAGAAGTCCGCATTGTAACATATATTGAAGTAATGCAACTGTTTTCAGGCAAAGGGATTTACCTCCTGCATTTGCTCCGGAGACGATAAGTAAACGGTCTTTTTCCGTAAGTCTGATATCCAGCGGAAATGCTTGCTTATTTTGTTGGAGCAATTGTATATTCAATAAAGGATGTATGGCTTGTATCCATTCGATTTGTTGTTTATCTTCCAACACCGGCTTGATGCCATTGATCCGTACGGCGAAAGAAGCTTTAGCACGAATAAAATCTATTTCTCCCATAAACCGATAGGAGCGTTTTATGTCTGCCATGTGTGGACGGACAATATCCGTAAAGCCGATGAGTATCTTTATCACTTCCCGACGTTCGTCATTTTCTAACTCCCGCAGGCGGTTAGTGGCTTTTGCTACTGCTTCCGGTTCGATATATACGGTTTTGCCACTGCCGGAGTCATCATGTAAAATACCTTTTATTTTCCGTTTGTTGGCAGCCCCGACAGGTATGAGCATATGTCCTTCACGTAAACTGGGTTGTGTATCTCTTCCGATTAACCCTGCTGCTTGTGCGTCGCGCATAGCGGTTTGCATGTTGCGCGTGACCGCTTTCGTTGCTTCTACTTTCTCTCTTCGTATATCTGCAAGTCGGCGCGAAGCATTGTCTTTTACCTGGCAGGATTTATCTAATATGGAGTTCGCTTTTTCGGATAACGAAGGGAATACCCTTATTTTATCAGCTATTGAAGTGAGTGCCGGATACTTCACTTTTCCGTTTTCTGTTTTTGCGTTATGCAAGAAAGTAACAATGTTATCGATCGTTTGAAGCGAGTTCATTAAGTTTGAAATTTCTTCTTCGACAAACCAAGCTGTAACATCCTCCTCTATTCGTTGCAGGGAATTACGGATATCTAAAAAGAATTCCACAGGGAAATTTTCCTTGTTACGTACAATTTGTGCAAGCTCGCTTGTTTGTTCCAACCATTTTTTTATAGTTTCATAATCAGTAGAAAACTTCATGTTCGTAACCAGTTCTTCACCAAGTGAAGATAGACATTTCTCAGTAATGAGTTGACGGATCGTGTCGATACCTATTTTTTGCTCAAAATTATCCGGGTAAATCATAATTCTATATGATATTTGCTACCAGCCCTCTGTAAGCAGATAAGCTGCTAATATATAATGTATAAAAATAATTGATTAAAATGTGAGATTTTCCATATTCCGACAGAGCACTAATATTCTTTCAGACATAGATATTTATATAGTATATCTACATTGTCTGTTCAGTACCATTGACATCTCCAAAGTTAGAGATGTGAACTCGTAATATGGTATTTACACGGAAGCACGACACATAAAAGGGTGATATTTTATTTATTAGGTGCAAATATATAAAATAAAATGATATCAGACAATTAACTCCCTTTATTTATGTTGCAGAATATTTCAGAGAGCGGGGTCAAGTTATGCCTCTCAGTTAGAATATGTGGTAAAGAAACTGAAACAGGCTGCCGGGCAGTATGAATGAAACAAGTTAAACGCCAGATGTGTTATTTATATATACAGGAGTTTGATTGTTGAATGTTCTTACTGTTTTATTAGCTGATGATACTAAAATTACGGCATTATCCGGTTTATTATATTCTCTTTTTCTCCCTGCTGTTTCTCTTTTCGGCAGATATGACGGCCTCTGTTGGGCAGCCGGACTCGTTGCGAACGAACGTGGGCGACTCGCTGGTGCGTAAATCCATCTATCCCCCTTCTGCTACCCGGAAGAGCAATCTATATAATCGCTTGTGGGGCGAACACTACCGTTCGCTTTATTCAGTCCCGATCACCGTGCCTTCTGTCACTTTACAGACATTGTGGGGAGGACTGAAGGTGGTGGAGCAGGTCGCCGACTTCCAGGGCTTGCTCTTGGAAAACAACCGGCAACAACTTTGTCTGTTGAAGCCTCTGGGAGGATACACCACCTTTATCGAGTCGGAATTCTTCCAGGAAGTCTACAACAAGAAAGTATTTAAGAATACCTATCTGGACCAGTTTATTGGAGATGCCTACACCATTATCAACCCTTATACCTTTATTTCTTCCGATTACCTGGCACGCTCGACCTGGCTGAGTTCGAACAACTCGAGGATCTTTTACCTGCCGACGCATTCCACACGCGATACCGTTGCCGACGGAACACCTATCGAAAACAAACTGGTGAGCGTGATCGATGTCCCCGATTTCAATACCCGTCCGAATATTCTCCTGACGGAAGACCTTTTGGACACCTTGCAGGTAAACAATAGTTATCGGGTGAACCAGGAGTTTTATATCCGTGAACGCCTATTCGACATGCTGATCGGAGACTGGAACAAGATACCCGAAAACTGGAACTGGATGGCTCACTCCGGCGGTGACAGCCTCGTTTTCGATCCGATCGTTATCGACCGTAACCATGCTTTTACAAAGGTAGACGGCATTTTGTTCAAACAGATGCTCCATGTTTTGGGGCTGGGTTTCATCGTCAACTACGATGCTTCGCTGAAAAGCGTGCGGAAAGAGAATACTTTGGGCTTCTCTCTGGATATGGCGCTGGCCTCCCAAAGCGATGTCTCCGTCTGGATCGACCAGGCACGGTTTATTCAACGCACGTTGACCGACTCGGTGATCGGTGAAGCCTTTTCCCTACTCCCTAAAGGGGTGGAAGGCCACGAAATTGAACGCATTAGCCGCATTGTAAAAGACCGGCGCGACAAACTGGAAGAGATAGCAACGGCCTATTTCGTCCAACTGCAACGGACGCCGGTTATCACGGGGAGCGACCGTTCGGAACGTTTCGTGATAGACCGTCACAACCCGGACAGCCTCTTCGTACAGATCTACGACAAGGAAACCGGGCGATGTGTGTTCGACCGGAAGTTCAGCCGGAAAAAGACCAAGGAGGTCTGGCTCTACGGCTTGGAGGGTGACGACCGTTTTGAAGTTTCCGGAGAGGCCCGGAAGGAAATACCGATTTTTTTTATTGCTGGGAAAGGGGAGAACAGCTATCAGCTTGCATCAGGTCATCATATCCGTATATACGAATATAAATCGAAGAAGGAGGCGCTCGACACGGTGCCTTATGCCAAAAAGATATTTTCGGACCTCCCCGAGATCCACCGGTACGATTATACTAAGATCAAGCATCACAAGATCGCTTTCACTCCTTGGGGAATTTACGACTCGGACAAGGGATTTAGTCTTGGAACCTATTTCACCTATACGATGTACGGTTTCAAGCGTTCGCCCTTTACCTACCAGCACCGCATAGGGTATAATTATCTGCAAGGGTTTATGTATCAGGGGATTTTTCCATCTTATGACGGGCGAAAGATATTTACCATCGATGCTACGATCAGTTCGCGCCGTGACTTTTACAACTTCTTCGGTTTCGGAAACAATACAGACGGCTATAAGGATGCGAAGAAGAATTACAACCGTGTTCATATCCGGCAGTTCCGTCTTTCACCTTCCTTCAACCTCAATTTCAACGAAAAGGAAAGTTTGACCGTGCAAGCTTCGGTCGAAATGTTCAAGGCCCGGAAAACCTCCGACCGTTTCATCAACCAGTATTATCCGGAGAATCACCGTATTTTCGAAACAAGCCTTTTCTTCGACCTCGGAGCAACCATCCAAACGGAGAAAGAACTAGCTTCGTTTATTTCCCGGGTGGCTGGGGCGCTCACGGCGGGTTGGAAGATGAACCTGAAAGATGCAGGGCGCAACTTCCCTTATGCGAAGGCTTCGGTGGCGATGGATGTCCGGATCACCGACCGTCTTACCTGGGCTACGATGGCGAAGACGCAACTGCTTTTCAACAACAAGTACGAGTTTTACCAGGCTGCCACCACCGAACTCCGCGGGTACAGAGACAACCGTTTCATCGGTAAGCAGTCTTTCTACCAGTACTCGGATATCCGCCTGGATATGGGGAAGTTGAAAAATCCGTTTACCCCCTTGAAGTATGGTGTGTTTGCCGGGTTCGATTACGGGCGTGTGTGGTTCCCGGGTGAAGAATCGAAAAGATGGCATACCTCGTACGGAGGAGGAGTGTGGCTGACATTGATCAACAAGATTACAACGAAGTATTCATGGTTCGGTTCGACCGACAGTTTCCGTTTTATGTTTGAGTTGGGACTGGGTTTTTAGCTGATGATCTGATTTTCGGGCAATCTACCGGAACAAACCGTATACGGGTTTGTTTATTATGTAGTACACAATGAATTAAAACAACCAATAGTATGGAGTCAAATGGCGAAAAAAAGATCAAGGTTCTTCCTAACGGACCTTATGAAGTGATCGGGAATGTCCCCCTCAACCAGTTACGTTATGTAGGTAATCACAAAGGAGCGACGACCGGATATAAAGAAATACAAACTTATGCGGTCGAAGGCGTCTGCCATCTCTGCCGCTGCGGCGGTTCGAAGAATAAACCTTTTTGCGACGGAACGCATAAGAAGAACGGTTTTAAGGGTGATACTACGGCAAGTCACGACAGTTACGACGAAATGGCAGTATTGTATGAAGGCAAGGTGGTCGACATGTTGGATGCCGAAAGCCTCTGTGCGGTAGCCCGTTGCTGCGATACACACGGCACCGCCTGGAAACAGGTGGAGGAGGGCAACTCGAAAGAAACCATTGAAATCGTGAAGGAACAATGCGCCAATTGTCCCAGCGGTCGCCTGACTGCCGTTACGAAGGACGGCAAATGGATCGAACCTGTATTGCCCGAAGGCATCAGTATCCTCGAAGATGTCCCTGCCAGTGTGCACGGACCGATCTGGGTGAAAGGTGGTATTCTTATAGAAGATGAAAACGGACGTGCCTATCCTGTGCGCAATCGTGTCACGTTATGCCGTTGCGGCCTTTCGCAGAACAAACCTTTCTGCGACGGCAAACACATGCGTAACCAGGGAGAGTTGGACGATTGAACAAATAGCTGCCGCTCTTTTTTCGGAAAGGATGTACCCTCTTGCAAAAGAGCATGTATCCTTTCAGAAAAAAGGGCGGCAGTTATTTTAGGACAGATAGACAGGGGTTACACTTTACCCTTTACGAACTTATGCCCGATCCAGTAGGTTGCCTGCTCGGCGGTGAACTTCAGAATGCAATATTCCGAGTCGTCTACTCCTTTGGGGAAGTGCTCATAGAACCAGTCCACCCATAGGGCTTTCTTTTCTGTTGCATCGTTCACGATCGTTACTGTGCCGGTCAGTGTTACACTGTCGCCTTCCTTGAAGAAAGAAATGCCGGCTTTCGGGTTATCGATGAAATTCTTTGTCTTTTCAGAACTTGTTCCCGTTGAAAACCAGATTGTATCGATCCCGTCTGTCTTGATCTTCGAAACGACTACGGGACGTGGATAACCATGTTCGTCGATGGAGGCTAATGATACAACCTCGCAGTTATTCAGCAATTCGATTGCTTCTTGTTTAATCTTTTCCATAAAACTATTATCTTATAATGTATGTCGTACTCGGTTTCACCTTTAATCTCCCAATATTTGTCGATATAGGGAGACAGCAACGGGCATGGGGAATATTCCTGATACATATAACGGGCTATACGGTTTCTTAAAATTAATTTATGAGGTTTTTACTTTCCTACAAATATAAAATATTTTTCAAAATTTAATTATACCTTTGGAGACTTTAAATAATTAGACCATGATAAATAGAAGAAATTTCCTGAGAAATGCTTCCCTGTTAACCCTTGGCAGCCTGGTGGCCGGAAAGACGGGAGTATCACACGCAGCCAGCCCTGTTAATATGGAAACGGCTGCAAAGAAAAGTATCGGTTTGCAGATTTATTCCTTGGGAGGTGAACTCACCAAGGACGTGCCTGCCGGAATGAAAAAAATCAAAAAAATTGGCTATTCAACGCTTGAACTTGCCGGATACAAAGACGGGAAGATCAACGGTATGGATATGATGGAGTTTAAAAAGATAGCGGAAGATAACGGGTTGAAGATCACCAGTTCGCATGTTAATCCCCCCACAGGGACATATACTCCGGAAAACCGGCAGTCGATCATGGAATTCTGGAAGAAAACGGCCGACGATCATGCCAAATTGGGTGTGAAGTATCTCGTGCAACCCGGACAGCCCAGTACCCGTAGCGTGGAAGAGGTAGCCTATGTGTGCGACACTTTCAACGAAGCGGGAAAGATAATGAAGGCCGCAGGCATTCCTTTCGGATATCATAACCATGACTTCGAATTTGCACGGGTAGTGCCCGGTGGCAAGGAAGCTGTCTTCAACCGCCATAACAAAGGTGAAATAATTTACGATCTGTTCCTGAAAGGTACGGACCCGTCGCTGGTCTTTTTTGAAATGGATGTTTACTGGACCGTGATCGGCCAGAACGACCCGGTGGAATATATGAAGAAATATCCCGATCGCATTCAGTTATTGCATATCAAGGATCGCGCTATTCTCGGACAATCCGGGTTCATGAACTTCGAAAAGATATTTGAACAAGCTTATAAGAATAAGATTAAAGAATATTATGTAGAGCTGGAAGGTATGCCAGACAACCGTACCCAATTTGAAGGGGTAAAGGATTGTGCCGCTTATTTATTGAAGGCACCGTTTGTGAAGTGATAACCTAATCGCACAACTTATGGGCCGGTACGGGAAACTGTACCGGCTTTTTTTGTAATTCCCCACATTGGGGTGGGGAAAAATTCCACACTTCCACACTTTGTCCACACCGGCCACTTTTAATACTGTGTCCTGGTAAAATATGTAACTGTCTTATAATTAGTGGTGTGTGGGGCTTTTGACGACTTCTGACCATTTTGGCATATCGTTTGCATTATTCGTAAGCGTAGGGGAAACAATTGTTCCTCCTACCCTAAAAATGATGATGAAGTTTAGAATTTAGAATAAGTGTAAGTATCTATCTCCCGATATTGTTTTCTAATATGTATTAGATTAGCAAAAACTTATCGATTGATAAAGGCCGCTCCGCCTGCGAAGGTAGAGCGGCTTCATTTTTATAGTTGCAACGAATTCGACAACTTCTCCAGCCACATCGGTAAAGTGTTGAGGTGGTTGATGCGGTCGTCGATGTAGGTAGGGGCGAAGAGATTTATCTGCAAGTCCTTGCATTTCTCCTGCAAATGCTCATCCACCGGATAGTAACTGGCCAGTACCGCCAGGGAAATATCACCGCCATAGGTTTCGCGAACGGCGTCTACCTTATAAATATCGTTCTGGGTGACTTGGCCGGATTTACACTCGATAAAGATCAACTGCTGCTGGTTGTTGAGCAGGACGTCTACCTCGTTCTTGGTCCTTGAATTGTCGGCCTCTGTACGGAAGATGACGCTTTGCCATACTTCGGGATGCGACGGGTGGTGCTGGCTCCACACCCTGACCTTATGGGCAACCAGTGTTTCCCACCAACGGCCCTTGAAGAACAGCATGCTGGCGTTGGAGGTAACCAGCTTTAGCAGTACATGATTTTGTTGCGCGATCAGGAACGTATCCTGACGGAGCTTGAAGCGAAGCCCGTTTTTGAAGACCCGTGAAGCAGGCAGACGCGAAACTTCCCGGTTACAGAACAGGTTGAAAAACTTCTGGATCATGGTGTGTTCTTTCGGATATTGTTCGATGAACTGCTTGATCAGCGAGGCAGCTTGCATGTCGGTGTCGCTCAGTTGTTTTGCATCGCGGTAGTCGGAAAGAACGTTTCCGCTGAGGCCCAGTATCTCTTTGTTGTCCAGTTGACTCTTCATCGGCCGCTTCTCGAAGTTGTCAAGCCACACCAAGTCTCCTAGTTGGGTGAGGTAGAAAGCCGGTACGTTGTGCTCCTTCGCGATGGTAAAGGCGGCAAAAGCCATCAGTTTCGTACCTTCCGACAGGTTGTAGGCGAAATCGTCCGAAGGATAAGTCGCATGTATCTTCCGGCAGACGTTGCGCACGTCTTCCCCGTCATAGGGTTCGGTGCGGTAAAGCGTGCGGTGCACGGAAGTGGGGAGGAGCGGGAATAAGGGGCCGGCTACGTCCTTCGTTTCGTTGGTACAAAGCAGGTGGACATGGTCGGGCGCAAATTCTTTTATCCCGTGATATACGGAAGTGATGTCTTTTCCGAGTAATATGATCTGATGTTTCATGTTATATATCATATATGAATTAAAGTGCTAAATGTAGTATTATTTTCGATATAATTCATATCTTCGCTCCCTAATCAATCGCTGTTTATATAGCAAATGGAAATATTTATTATTATTGGCCTTATCTTGTTGAATGGTATTTTGTCTATGTCTGAAATCGCTCTCGTATCTGCCCGTAAGGCCCGGTTGGAACTGGAGGCAAAAAGAGGTAATAAATCAGCACAAACAGCTTTGAAGCTGTCCGGAGAACCAGACCGGTTCCTATCGACTATCCAGATAGGTATTACGCTAATCGGAATCCTGACCGGTTTGTATTCAGGAGAGGCGTTCGCTTATAACCTGGCAGAAGTGGTACGTCATGTGCCTGTTCTTGAACCTTATGCACTCGGATTATCAAAAACTGTAATCGTTATCATAGTTACTTACCTGACTCTGATTATGGGTGAGCTTGTGCCGAAGCGTATCGGTATGGGATACGCGGAACGTGTATCCATGCTTGTGGCCAAGCCGATGTACCTGCTCTCGAAGCTGGCTTCCCCTTTTGTATGGCTGTTGTCGAAAAGTACCGCCCTTACGATCAAAGTAACCGGTATCAAGGCGAACGAAGATAATAAGGTGACGGAAGAAGAAATCAAGGCAATCGTGAAAGAAGGTTTCGATGGTGGCGAGGTACAGGAGGTGGAGCAGGATATCGTGGAACGTGTCTTTAACCTGGGCGACCGCAATGTCGGCTCGATCATGACGCATCGTAGTGACCTGGTGTGGCTGGATGTTACCGACAGTATCGAGAAGATACGCGAAAAGGTGCAGGAGAATTTGTATAATATTTATCCGGTTGCTTCGGAGAAGTTCGATAATATCAAAGGAGTCGTTTACCTCAAAGACTTGTTCGGCCGGATAGACGAGCCGGATTTCTCGCTCGAAGAAGTGATACGCCCGGCACAGTACCTGCCTGAGAACCAGAGTGTATATAATGCACTCGAGCAGTTTAAGCAGGCACGTGTGAAATATGGTATCGTAACGGACGAGTTCGGTGGTATACAAGGTATTGTAACCCTCAAGGATATTATGGAAGGATTGATCGGCCAGGTGCCCGAAATGGGCGAGGAGGCCGAGATTACACAGCGGGCCGATGGTACGTGGCTGGTGGACGGCCAGTATAACTTCTACGACTTCCTCGAATATTTCGATATGGAAGACCTTTACGCCGAACATGATTATAATACGTTGAGCGGCTTGATCCTGGAAATATTGGAACGTGTCCCGAAGACCGGTGAGACACTGAATTGGTTAACTTTTGAATTTGAAATCGTGGATATGGACGGAGCACGTATCGACAAGGTGCTGGTGAAGAAGATAGATTGATATTCTTTATACGAAGATTAAATAGTGGAAGGATTCAATACCTATATAGATTTGCTGGATTGTTCTGAGCTAACAGACTTATTCTATAAGAAGGGAGAAAAACGTATTCTCAAAAGAAAAGAGTTTTTTCTTCGTCAGAATGATAGTTCACTTTATGCAGGCTATGTTGAAAAAGGGGCCTTCCGCTTCACTCGTATTGGCGACAATGGTAAAGAGGCGGTGGTTGGATATTCGTTTGAAAAAGAATTTATTTGCGACTATTCATCTTTTCTTAAAAGGACAAACTCTATCGTTAATATTCAGGCTGCAACGGAGAGTGTTGTATATGTCGTTTCGTTATCTGATTATTCGGAATATTTAAATACAGGGTCTGAGGAACAACGTTTTAGATATAAAGCAGCAGAAGCATTGTTTGAAATGGTATATACGAGGTTGTTAGAGACTTATTGCGATACTCCCGAACAACGTTATATCAAGTTAATGCAGCGTTGCCCCAACCTGAAAGAGAAGGTACCGCTAAAAGAAATTGCTTATTTTCTGGGTGTAACCCCTGAAACTGTAAGCCATATACGAAAAAAACTGTCATACCCGGAAAGGTCTTGAAGCAATTCAAGGCTTTTCTTGTTTATAATACCTAATATTGCATCTTCAAAGATAAAGAAATCAAATGATCTGTGGAGATGAAGAATTTAAATTACCTGTTGATACTTATAGCGATAGCAGCTATTACTGTTAGTTTTATCGTTATTGAAGCTAATAACAAACTGGTAGCTCTATCGACAGCATTCGTTTGTATAGCTGCTTCATTCGATAGAGGAATATATCGTATTCCCTTTTTGATAGTGGCATTAATGTTATTAGCTGCAAGTTATATGTATGCAGGTTATGCAATTCGACGGATATGGTTAATAGGTTGATTATAATGTTCTTAGTGCTGTTTTTGGATATGGCAGTGATCTGGAGTGTAGTTCATTCTGCCCGGCAGCAGAAGTATAAATTGTTGTATATCTTGATCATCCTTCTTATTCCTATACTGGGAGTTACAATTTATTATTTAATTAAAAAGTAGTATTAATATGAGGTATTTGGAACTTATAATGTCGCTCCTGGGATTGCTTTGTATATCATATTGTAATGCACAGACGGCGGAAAGAGAGAATGGTTGGTATTATATAATGGAAGGGAGGAAAGACAGTATCTCAAAAGAATCGATTATAACAGTCAAAGATTTTTTCTTTCTAAGATTGGATTCCTTCTCATACTCGGATAATAGAATGATGTATATGATTGTTGGCACTATAAATCAATCTCAAGTGAGTCGATGGGCGGATGCTACGGAAAGATCCATCGGTAAACGGATTTGTTTTGTTTATGACAATAATGTTATCACAGACCCGCAGGTAAATGCACGGATAGAAAGTGGTGCTTTCTCCATCTCTACTTATAAAGGGTATGATCTGAAAACTATGTTTCGGCAAATCAGAGAGGAAATGGATGTAGAACAGGAATATAAGAAACTGGAAATAGCTTTATTTGAGGAGTTGCATAAGCCAAATTTTAGTAGTCGTGCCGAAGATTATATGAAATCTGAAGCATATCTGAATTATAAGACTTTTATTTGTAAAAATCCGGATTATATTGAGATGCTGTTTCGTGGTTTTCTGTTCAAAAGTAATCCTCAGGGACTGTATGGTTATTTGATAGACGATATAATAAAAGACAAATATCCCGGTGCTCCAAGTGTTAGAGGAAATTATAGAGAAGGGGTTGATGTACCGACCTTAGAAGATTATCAAAAAACAATCCGAAAATTAATGAATATTGAGAGGAACAAGAACAAAAATGAGCTCTCCCGTTAGGGGTTCAGTCGGACGGCGGAACTCTTATGTTGAGTAGATTTGAAAAAGTCCCTTCTTTTGTATTCAAAATAAGGAACTTTTGTTTTCAAAGCATATATGTTTTAATGACGAAACATATATGCTTTGAAAAGCCTTTTGTATAGTTTCTCTCTTCTTACAGTTCTTTGATTTTATGAAGCACCTCCATTTTTCCGAAGAGGATCAACTTGTCGTTGGATTCCAGCACCAGATCATCGGTTAGAGGGTCGACCACATAATATTCTGTTTGTTTCAATCCGATCAGGTTTCGTACTTCTTTGGCCCGTTCTACTCCGACCAGGCGGATACCGAAATTCGTCTGGAAGTCGATTGTCTTTAAGCTCTGCCCCACCAAGGCTCCGGGTGTCTTTATAGTGTACAGGTGATGGGTCTCCGTTACCTGGTACCAGCGCTGGAACAGGTCGCCGAGCAAGCTCTGGGAGGCATAGGTGGCTGCATAATCCTGTTCGGGACGGATGATTTCAGCTACTCCGATAGAGCGGATCACCGTTTCATGGATCGGGGAGATCGAACGGACGATCAGCTTGCCGGCATCCAGGCTCTTCAATAAAGCGACGGTTTGTACCGATGTTCCGAAGTTCTTGCCGTACGTAACGAAAATAGCATCCATTTCGCTTAACGGAAGTGTGTTGAGTGCATCCCGGTCGGTCGTATCGAGGCTGACGGAGCCCGAGATCGTTTGCTTCACGGCTTCCACTTTATGCAGGTTCAGATCGACTCCTATTACTTCATCGCCGATACGGGTAAGGTTCTCCGCTATGGCGCGTCCCAGATTTCCTAATCCTATTACAAGAAATTTCATAAGGCGTAATTTTATTACATTAATATATTTTCCTGGGGATATGTGTAATCCCTCTTTTTGTATTCCCGGATGAAGCATACCACGAAGGTAAGTACTCCGATACGCCCGATCAGCATGGCGCTGATGATGATCAGTTTACCCTGAACAGATAGTAACGGGCTGAAGTTCAGGCTCGACCCTACTGTACTCAAAGCCGAAACGACTTCGAAGGTAAGTGTAAAGACCGGAGTCCCCTCTTCTGTATAGGATAATATCCATACAGCCGTCGATGCGAAGAGGAAATAGAGTACGATCGTTGCAAAAGCACGGCGGATGGTGGAAGGGGATATTTCACGTTTGCGGATTTCTACTTTTTCCTTTTCCCGTGCCACATTCAGGGCCGTAAGGATAGCTACCAGTACGGTGGTCACTTTCAATCCGCCACCGGTCGACATCGGGGCGGCGCCGATCACCATCAGGATGAGTGTCATCATCAGGGTGACGGGCCGGAGTGCATCCATATTGGCGATGGTGAATCCGGCAGTCCTCGGAGTAACGGCACCAAGCAACGAATCGGCCAGTTTTCCTTTCAGCGGGAGTCCGGCCAGGGTGTTGTCTACCTCAAACAGATAATATAGAACTGTGCCTCCGATGATCAATGTCAGGGTGCAGACTACTACTATATAAGTGTGTATGTTGATAATACGTGGTGTATGGATATAATGTTTCTGTTGCCCGATTACGATCTTGAAAGTATTGACGATGAAATGTCTTAATAGTTTCAGGTAGTTGAATACAATCGGGAAACCCAATCCGCCGAAGATGATCAATAGTGAGATCCATACGTGTAAGTTGTAGTTATGTTCGACTACCGGGTCGCACATATTCCCGCTAAGGGTGGAAATACCGGCGTTACAGAAGGCGGACACAGCATGGAAAGCGGCAAAGAACAGGTCGTCCTGGGTATTGCCTCCCGGAAGTGTCCCCCGGATGTCCATATAAATAAAGTAAGCCCCTACGCCTTCGATGAAGAAGGTAACGAACAGAATGTTCAGGATCACTTTGAACAGGCCACCGATACGGTCTTCGTTCAACATATCTTTCAGGACCAGTTTGCTGGTGAACGAGGAATGTCCCATGAAGGAGAGTGCGAAGAAGCTGGTGAAGGTCATTACTCCGATCCCGCCTATTTGTATCAGGATCATAATGATGATATGCCCTATGTGCGTGAAGGTGGTTGCCACATCGACTGTTGTCAGCCCTGTTACGCAGACAGATGTTGTTGCAGTGAACAAAGCGTCGACGAAATGGATCGGCCGCGTGGTAGCGTTGGGTAACATCAGCAGTCCGGCCCCGATCAGGATCACGAAGATGAAACTGAGCAGGAAGAGTAGGGACGGTTTTATGTGTGTCTGCATCAACGTGAACGTCTGCCTCGAAAGATGAATGACGCTTAACAGCAGGATCATCGTGTAAACGAACAGGGGATTCGACAGGAATTCGAGGTAGGGAAGCGATTGCGCAATCGCTTCTTTAAAGAAGACCTTGGCCGACAGGACTGCGAAAAGAAGGAAATAGATCCCGATGTCCAGGTACAGTAATTTCTCCTGTATGATTTCATTGAAGCGGACGATGTACCGTAACGTAATCCCGATAAAGAATGCAAGCAGGATATAAATACGGCTCAGGTATAAACTATGAATCGTTTCGCCCGTCTGCTGGAACCCGAACTGATAGATAAGAACAAATAGGGAGGCAATAGATGCCAGGAGGATGATACCTTCAGCCACGATATTCAGGAGACCTTTCATATTGGCCCAGTACATCCGGCATGAGAACTGTATGTGTTTTATATCCATGATGAATCTTAATCTGTAACAAAAGTATTAATAAAAGTATTTTAGCGCTCGAATAGTTCGGAAAGTTTTGATAAAGCATGTTAACGGAAGTGTATCGGCCTGAATTTCATAATATTGTTTGGTCTACATTATGGCGTATGTTTGTTATTGTATTAGGTAAGATAGTAAATTCTCAGATAAATAGAGTATTATAATTAGTAAAAAAATAGTTTTGTATATTTGTTATTTGAGAAAATGCTTATATTTGTGGCGGTTTAATGTAATATTATGGAAACACGTATGGAAAATAAAAAGATGCTTTTTTCGCATGTGTCTGTCGATTGCGTCCTGTTGGGGGTTAAAGAAGATACGCTTTGTGTATTATTGGTTGAGAGGAAAATAGACAAAAGTGATGAAAAACACTATAAGTTACCGGGAAGCCTGATTTTCGAAAACGAAGACCTCGACACTGCTGCTTACCGGGTATTCAACGAAGCGACCGGTTTGAAACGGGTCCCCCTGAAGCAGTTCCGTAGCTTCGGATCACCTTCTCGAACAAAAAATAAGGATGATATGCAGTGGCTGGAAAATGCCATGAAATTGAAGATCGAAAGGATCGTTACGGTGGCATATCTGGCATTAAGCAAGATCGGAAGAAAATCTAACCCTACTAATAAATATAATTCACTGGCCTGGTTCCCCGTCGACGCACTGCCCGCTTTGCCGTTCGACCATAAAGAAATCATTGGAGCTGCTGTGGAGGAAATCCGTGACTGGATTGAAAAAGAACCGTCTATCGTTTTCGACTATCTTCCTATGAAATTCACAGCTTATCAGTTAAGACGAACGTATGAGATCATCTACAATAAGGAAATGGATGTCCGTAATTTTCATAAGAAGATGAGTTCGCTTGAATATGTCGTGCCTACGGATGAGGTGGAAGAAGGAGTGGCTCATCGTGCTGCCCGCTATTATCGTTTCGATAAGGTGAAATACAACAAATTACATTCTAAGTTTAATAAAAACTAATCGTTCTGGATATGTATTTATTAGGTTGTGATATAGGAAGTTCATCCGTCAAGGCATCTATTGTGGATGCTAATTCGGGACTGACGGTGGGTGCCGATTTTTATCCGAAAGAAGAAGCCCCGATCAAGGCTGTGAAGCCCGGTTGGGCGGAACAGAATCCTGACGACTGGTGGAAATACCTGAAGGAAGCGATCAAAGGTGCGATTGCTCAAGCCGGAATCGATGGGAGTGATATAAAAGCGATCGGTATCTCTTACCAGATGCATGGATTGGTTCTGGTGGATAAGAAGATGGATATATTGCGTCCGTCTATTATCTGGTGCGACAGTCGTGCCGTGCCTTATGGCGAACGTGCTTTTAAAAATATAGGGGAGAAGCAATGCCTGTCGCATCTGCTGAACTCGCCTGGTAACTTTACGGCAGCCAAGCTGGCCTGGGTGAAAGAATACGAACCGGAGTTGTTCCGTTCGGTACATAAGTTTATGTTGCCGGGAGATTTTATCGCTATGCGGATGACCGGTGATATCGTTACTACCATATCCGGATTGTCGGAAGGCATCTTCTGGGATTTCAGAAATGAAAAGGTGTCGACGGATCTGATGAATTATTTCGGTTTCAGCGATGAACTGGTTCCGGAGATTCGCCCGACATTCGGTTTGCAGGGCGAATTGCTAGGCTCTGTAGCCTCCGAGTTAGGACTGAAAAAAGGAACACCGGTGACCTACCGTGCCGGCGATCAGCCGAATAATGCCTTGTCACTGAACGTTCTCAACCCTGGTGAGATAGCTGCTACCGGTGGTACGTCAGGAGTTGTGTACGGTGTAAACGGTAAAGTCAATTACGATACGCTTTCACGGGTAAATACTTTTGCTCATGTAAATCACTCTCCTGAACAGACCAGGCTCGGTGTCCTGCTTTGCATTAACGGGGTCGGAATCCTGAACTCGTGGGTCAAGAAGAACGTAGCCCCGGAAGGGATCACCTATCCGGAGTTGAACGATGTTGCAGCCGGTGTGCCTATCGGATCGGATGGCTTGTCTATCCTGCCGTTTGGTAACGGGGTGGAACGTATGTTGCAAAACCGGCAAATGGATTGTTCTATTCATGGTTTGAATTTCAATACGCATAGTAAGGCTCATTTAGCTCGTGCCGCACAGGAGGGAATCGTATTCTCTTTCAAATACGGTATGGATATAATGAACGGGATGGGGATCGATATAGATGTGATCCGTGCCGGGAATGCCAATATGTTCCTGAGTCCGGTTTTCCGTGATACCTTGTCGGGTGTTACCGGTACCGTGATCGAACTGTTTGATACCAACGGGGCAGTGGGTGCTGCTAAAGGCGCCGGTATCGGAGCTGGTATTTATCAGTCGGCGGAAGAAGCGTTTGCCTCTCTGAAAAAGATCGATGTGATCGAACCGGACGGACTGAAAGCTGATAAATATTGTGCTGCATACAGCACCTGGAAAGAACGGCTGGACAAGCTGATGGCAGATAATAATATACCAATGTAATATAAATCATTTAAACTATTAATTTCATGAACTTTTATAAAGGCGAAAAAGAATTCTTCCCCGGAATAGGAAAGATTCAGTTTGAAGGACGCGAGTCAAAGAACCCGATGGCATTTCATTATTATGACGAAAACAAGGTGGTGATGGGTAAAACACTGAAAGACCATCTTCGTTTTGCGATGGCTTATTGGCATACCCTTTGTGCTGAAGGGGGCGACCAGTTTGGCGGCGGTACGAAAACATTCCCCTGGAATGTAGCTTCCGACCCGATCAGCCGTGCCAAATATAAGATGGATGCTGCGTTTGAATTTATGACAAAGTGTAGTATTCCTTATTATTGTTTCCATGATGTCGACGTGGTTGACGAAGCTCCTACGCTGGCTCAGTTTGAAAAAGATCTCCAAACGATGGTCGGTCATGCCAAGGGACTTCAGCAGGCAACCGGAAAAAAACTGTTATGGTCTACTGCTAACGTATTCGGTAACAAACGCTATATGAATGGGGCTGCTACCAATCCTTATTTCCCTGCCGTAGCTTATGCCGGTACCCAGATCAAAAATGCGATCGACGCTTGTATCGCCCTGGGTGGTGAAAACTATGTATTCTGGGGAGGACGCGAAGGATATATGAGCCTGCTGAACACCGATATGAAACGTGAAAAAGATCACCTGGCCATGATGCTTACCATGGCACGTGACTATGGTCGTAAGAATGGTTTCAAAGGAACTTTCCTGATCGAACCGAAACCGATGGAACCGACCAAGCATCAGTATGATGTAGATTCTGAAACGGTGATCGGCTTCCTGCGTCACTATGGGCTGGATAAAGACTTCGCCCTGAACATCGAAGTAAACCATGCAACGTTGGCCGGACATACGTTCGAACATGAATTGCAGGCTGCTGTAGATGCCGGTATGTTGTGCAGCATCGATGCTAACCGCGGCGATTACCAGAATGGTTGGGATACCGACCAGTTCCCGATGGATATCTATGAACTAACCCAGGCATGGTTGGTTATCCTGCAAGGTGGCGGACTGACTACCGGGGGGACAAACTTCGATGCTAAGACACGTCGTAACTCGACCGACCTGGATGATATCTTCCTGGCTCATATTGGTGGTATGGATGCTTTTGCACGTGCCCTGATAACGGCTGCTGCTATCCTTGAACAGTCTGATTATAAGAAGATGCGTGCCGAACGTTACGCCAGCTTCGATAGTGGTGAAGGGAAAGCGTTTGAAGATGGAAAACTAACCCTGGAAGACTTGCGTACGATCGCATTCCGTGACGGTGAGCCGAAACAAATCAGCGGCAAGCAGGAACTGTATGAAATGATTCTCAATTTGTATATATAAAAATAGTTACAAGGAGTAACTCTTTCCCCTCTCGAGAGGGGATTAAGGGGTGTGTTAAAGCTCGTTATAAGGCGGGACTATAACACACCCCCTGCCTCCTCTCGAGAGGGAAAAAGTTACTCTTAATCTAGTAGATATGAAAAACAACAATAGTTACATTTTTGGCCTTACCCTCGTTGCAACCCTTGGAGGGTTATTATTCGGATATGATACAGCTGTCATTTCCGGGACTGTAGAATCACTAAGAAAATTCTTTATCGAACCTTACGGGCTCCCGCTCGACCAGGCGAATTCGCTGGAAGGATTTGTGGTCAGCAGTGCGCTGATCGGTTGTATTTTGGGAGCCTCTTTTGCCGGCTGGGTCAGCCAGCGGTACGGTCGTAAGCCGACATTGATCGTGGCGTCTATTCTTTTCCTGCTCTCGGCGATCGGTTCGGCATGGCCCGAATTCGGATTGGGATTGCCCGGAAGCGGGGATCATACTTATATGTATTTGTTTGTAGCTTACCGTATCCTGGGTGGAATAGGGGTCGGTCTGGCTTCGATGGTATCACCTATGTATATCGCTGAGGTTGCCCCGGCTGACCGTCGTGGTAACCTGGTTTCGTGGAACCAGTTTGCTATAATCTTCGGTATGCTGGTCGTTTATTTTGTGAATTACACGATCGCTCTGCAGGGAGATGCTACGTGGTTGAATACGGTGGGTTGGAGATGGATGTTTGCTTCCGAAATCATTCCGGCTGTGTTCTTTTTCACCTTGTTGATGTTTGTGCCCGAAACGCCCCGTTACCTGGTGATGCGTGGAAAGACGGAGAAAGCATTGACAATTCTCGACCGTCTGATGGAGAAAGACGAGGCGGCGAAAGAGTTGGTCGATATAAAGGAAAGTTTTAAAGAAAAGGCGCCTTCCATGCGTCCGTACTTCCGTTTTATGGGAGCGTGGCTGGTTTTGTTCCTGTTGGCTTACGGGGCATTGGAACTGGCTGGTAATACAAGTGCGTTGGAGATTGCTTTGATCGGCAGCTTCTTTGTATCGTTGGTGTTCCCGATCCGTTCGTATGGCGTACTTATCATTATGGTAGGTATTCTCTTGTCCGGCTTCCAGCAGTTTGTTGGTATCAACGTGGTACTCTATTACGCTCCGGAGATATTTAAGACAATGGGGGCTGCTACTGATGCCGCATTGCTGCAACAGATCGTTGTGGGCGCAGTAAATCTGTCGTTTACCGTATTGGCAATCTTTACCGTCGATAAGTTCGGCCGCCGTCCGTTGATGATTATCGGTGCTTTGATTATGGCTGTTTCCATGATAATACTGGGGACTACCTTCTATACGCACTCGGTGGGTGTCGGTTCGCTGGTCTGCATGCTGGTTTATACAGCAGGGTTTGCCATGTCGTGGGGACCGGTTTGCTGGGTATTGCTGGCGGAGATCTTCCCGAACTCTATCCGTTCTACCGTAATGAGTATTGCCGTAGCCGGACAGTGGATAGCCAACTTCCTCGTATCGTGGACTTTCCCGATGCTCGACAAGAACCAGTACCTGACAGAAACTTTCAATCATGGTGTGGCCTACTGGATATACGGTCTGATGGGTATCCTTGCTGCCGCTTTCATCTGGAAGTTCGTGCCCGAAACAAAGGGGAAGACGTTGGAACAAATGGAGCAATACTGGAAAAGATAATGCTATTCTAGTGCTTTTTTTGTAAGTTTGCCACCGTTTAATGGAGACAATATAATATGCCTTTTATAAAGCGGATTTTAATTTGGTGCAGGAACATTCTCATATTCCTGTTTATATCAAGCATATTGGCGGTGGTGGCTTATAAATTCATTCCCGTCTACTATACCCCTTTGATGCTGACACGTTTGTATGATCAGTATAAGGAAGGCAAACCCTGGAAACTGGATCATACCTGGGTCCCGTTATCACAGATTGCCCAGCCATTGGTTCAGGCAGTAGTTGCCTCGGAAGATAACCTTTTTCTGGATCATAACGGTTTTGATATCGAACAGATCCAGAAAGCCCGCGATGAGGCGGAAAAGGGAAAGCGCGTACGTGGCGCCAGCACTATCTCCCAGCAGACAGCCAAGAATGTATTCCTTCTTCCTACTAAAAGCTATATCCGTAAGGGGATCGAGGTCTATTTCACATTATTGATCGAGTGGATATGGGGGAAAGAACGTATCATGGAAGTCTATCTGAATTCCATAGAGATGGGGGATGGTATCTATGGGGCCGAGGCGGTGGCAAAGGCTCATTTCAAGAAATCGGCTTCGAAGTTGAGTGCCGGTGAAGCAGCGCTGATCGCCGCTTCACTACCCAATCCGCGGAAGTTTAATTCAGGAAAGCCTTCTCCCTACATGTTGAAGCGGCAGGGGCAGATCCTTTCCCTGATGGGAAAACTGATAAAGATCCAGATGGGTTATGGAGCGGGAGAGATCGAAAACAAAAACGGTAAAATTAAAAAGAGAAAAAAATGGAGAGCTTCACTTTTCACGACCTCGGACATATCGATTACACCGAAGCTTTAGCCGTTCAGACGGAAGCGTTTGAGACGTTGATTCAGGCCAAGATATGGGGCGGACAGGGAGAGAATAAACTCTTTTTCTGTGAACATCAGCCGGTGCTGACCATCGGGAAAAGCGGGAAAGACTCGAACCTATTGATCCCTGTGGAGCTGTTGCAGCGCCAGGGAATATCCTTCTTTCATACGAACCGGGGTGGCGATATAACGTATCACGGACCCGGACAAATCACAGGATATCCGGTCTTTGACCTGGAACACTGGCAGTTGGGGCTGAAACAGTATATCCATACCTTGGAAGAAGTTATAATCCGCTTTCTGGCCCTTTACGGGATCAAAGGGGAGCGGTTGGAAGGTGCGACCGGAGTCTGGATAGATCCGGAGGTGAAAGGCCGCGCCCGAAAGATATGTGCTATCGGAGTAAAAAGTAGCCGGTATGTCACGATGCACGGTTTTGCGCTGAATATAAATACGGACCTGAGCTATTTTTCCCTGATTAACCCCTGCGGTTTTACGGATAAGGGTGTTACCTCGCTGGAAAAGGAACTGGGGGGCAAGCAAGACTTTGGGAAGGCGAAAGTACAACTGCATACATTATTTTCAGAACTGTTTCCCTGATGGATTATAAAGTTCATTTTGCCCCGCTACAAGGCTATACCGATGACGTGTACCGGGAAGCCCATAGCCGTATCTTCGGCGGTGTGGAGAACTACTATACCCCTTTTGTCCGTCTGGAGAAAGAGGGGTTCCGTAACAAAGATTTGCGTGACATAGCCCCTGAGCATAATCAGGATGTCCCGGTCATTCCCCAACTGATAGCTGCTACACCTGATGAATTCCGTCGCATTGCTGCATTTTTCCGGGAGAGGGGTTACAGGCAGGCGGATATAAATATGGGTTGTCCGTTTCCCATGCAAGCCCGGTTGCATCGTGGAGCCGGGATATTACCATACAAGGAAGAGGCTGTTGCTTTGCTGGGTACGATCCGCGAATTTCCCGAGATGAGCTTTTCCCTGAAACTTCGTTTGGGATGGGAGCAACCGGATGAGTCTCTGGCACTCTTGCCTTTTATCAACTCTCTTCCCCTGGCACATGTTACTTTGCATCCCCGAATCGGATTGCAACAGTATAAAGGAGTGGTGGATATCGAAGGGTTCTCCCGTTTCTATGAAGCATGTACATTGCCACTCTTTTATAACGGCGACCTGGGTAGTCTGGAAGATATTCACTCGATAACCGATCGTTTCCCAGCGCTGAAAGGAGTCATGCTGGGACGGGGATTGTTATCTCACCCCTGGCTGGCCGCGGAATATGCAAACGGCAAAACTTTATCGGCCACGGAGAAACAGACTCGGTTGGCCGACTTCCACCGCCTGTTGGCTGAGCAATATAGCTTATGCCTGGAAGGGGGAGATCATCAGATACTGGCAAAACTAAAGACACTTTGGGATTACCTATTGCCGGATGCCGAAAAGCGTTTGCGGAAAAAGGTGATCAAAAGCAACAACCTTACTGTTTATTATTCAGCCGTTAAGGAGTTGCTGTCGTAGTAGTATCCATCCGCATCGGAGGGATCGTATCCGTATTGGCGGGAGCGAGCGGGGTTAGTGGAAGTATTTTCCTTCTACGGAAGAATTCGGACAGGTGTGTGAAGTCTTTTTTGAACATGATACCTACGCCCTGAGTAGTCAGCGACTGTTTTAGATACCGGTACATATCATTCGAATGATTATAAGCCTTCAAGCGGATTTCCCCATTCTTAGTCAGTTTATATTCCAGGTCGAATTCTCCGATGAAGTCGTTCTTTTGCGTGCTTTCGGTAGTTCTGTTTTTATAGCCGAAGCTACCGTTAAGCAGTAGACGATTATCCAGTAGTTGGCTGGACAGCAACATTTCAACTTCAGTATCTTGTATGCCATCTTCACTCGTACGGATATTAGTGCCGATTTGTACTTTGTCGGTCAGGCTATTCAGTATACTGGATATCTGGGAAGATATAGCAGAAGAAGCCACGGCACTGAAATCATTTGAACAATAGGCGTTCTGGCTATATTCGGGAGTATTAAACTTATTCAGAACAAGTAAGTAGATGATCTGGCGTGTCATCATATCTTCGGTGTCGATCAGCGATTTCATTTGCCGTTCTATCTCTTCGTTGGAGCCGGGCAGTTCCAGGTCAAACGAGATACTCGGGTTACGTAACATGCCATCGAGGTTAAGCACGCAGTTTACCGGGACATTGGTTCGTGCACTCTGCTGCGCAAGACCTTCATCCAGGTCACGCAGGTTGGCAGTCAGGTTATAGATGGCATTAACGTGCATCGTGGCATCGAAAGGATCGCCGCGGAAGTCGATCGAACTGCCTTCGCGTATCTTAAAGTCTTTGTGTATGATCTGTTGCAGGCTAAAGTTATAGTTACCGCTGACGATACCCATATTGCCATACATACGCAGGTCGGTCTTTGTTCCGTATTCTATCTGCATACTTCCGCTGCAATTACCTGTGATCTTATCGCCGGCTATCGGATCCATGATCAGTTCGATATCAGCCTCGGGAGTTATGTCGAGCAGGAAGTTCATACGTAGTTCGGCACCTTCATCTTCGATGTTTGAGGCGATCTTCAGCGAGTCGTGCGGGAGTGTGCTGTTTGTTACCGACTCCTGTAATTTCTTTTTGTCGACAAAAGTGATGAAGTCGTAATCGGCTGCCGATGTATTGTTCATGAAGTCGAGCGTAACAGCCGTTTTAGGATCGTTACGCATATTGATATCGAAGTTGATCAATTTGTCATTCCCTTTGATAGAAGCGGTTCCGCTACCGAATACTGTTCCATAGATCAGCGGATTGAGTTTGCGGGTAGCGTTGAACACCAGCATGTTGTTTGTCTTGACATTTACATCGAAGCTGACATCCTTGAAATGGTTATGGTAGACATGCATATTGACGATACCCGGATTACCGAACTTATCGTTCACTTTCAGATCCCGCATATTGATGGAGCCTGCATCCATATGGATAGAGTCGGAGAATGTATAGTACGTATTGGTGTATTCTATTCCCAGGCCACCGTCTTCCACATAAGCGTCTCCCTCGACTGTAAGCGCCTTGAAGGGGCCATGCAGGTGGACACTTCCGAACCCGCGTCCCTGAATGTTCTTGGCTACCTTGTCGACAAAAGGATGGAGGAAAGCGATGTTGAGGTCGTTCGCGTCGAAGAACAAGGATAGGCCGGCATTTTTTCCGACCGGGAATATATACCCGCTCACGTCGGTCCACGTCGTATCGTTCTTATAGATGCTGCCGAGCATCAGGATTCCCTGTTGTTCGTCATCCCATTCGCTGAACAGGTTCAGGCGGCCGAGTCCTACCTGGTTGAAGGAGAAGTCTTTTATTTCCAAGTCGGTGTTCAACATACGGCTACCGTACAGGTCGCATATATTAAACGTACCTGTGGCTTTTCCGGCGAATTGCAGGACAGGGATATTCAGTATGTCGAAAATATAGCTGAGTTCAACCTCTTTCAAGTCCATCAGCAAAGTGTCTGTCGGGTTTTTGGAAATGCTTCCGTCCAGCCGCAGGTACTGCTGCTCGTTGGATACCTTGAAGTTGTCGATATCTATCCTGCCATCGGCGATGGTTATTTCCGAAGGATTGATCTTCCAGATCGAATCGTTGAGGACCAACGGGCTTTCGTTCAGGGATATATTCGTCCTTAAGGTGGCAGGTCCCTTTTCATGCTCTTCTTCCGTGAAGAGGGCGGAAGCGGATAGTTCGGCCCTGAATTCTTTTTCTTTGTTGTTGGCCCAGCCGATCAGGGTATTGATCCGGTTATCTTTTGCGTCGGCTTTCAGGTCGAGATAGTTGCGGGTTCCTTTCTGGTTATAATTGATCGCTTTGAGTTGCAGGCTTATATCTTCTGTGGGATTGTCGCAGGTCAGGTAGCCGGATTCGAACATCGAATTGCCCAGTTTGAACTTGGGCAGGAAAGCTTCGAAACGGAATTTGTTGTACAAGTTGTTATAGTGTCCGGTGATACGTCCCTGGCTGACCATCGTGAAAGGCAACTTAAGCGTCTGCGAGATACTGTCGGTGTTTTCGACAGTAAGCAACAGGGAGAAATTGTTTTCTTCCACTTTCTGCTTTTTCTGGGTAACGTTGATCAGTGCCGGTATATACCCTTTGAAAGTATTCATAAAGCTCGGCACGATTGTTTTGAACGAATAGGCTCCGGTTATCTCCCCGTTCAGGATATCCGAAGAGATGGTCAGGTGGCGGTCCAGCGAATGTCCGGAGGCAGTCACCAGCAGCTTTTTCAGGAAGAAGCTGCTCGGAGCGGTTTTAAACGAGAGGCTGTCTATTGAAATGTTACCTTCCAGGTTGTCGATGTTGTTACCGGTAAAGTCGGCGTTCAGCGATAAAGAGATGTCAGGCGATTCGTATTTGTCGATCAGGTTCAGGCTGTCCGGGCGGAAATGCTGGAGGTTGGCCGTAAAATTGAACATCGAGTTTTGTCCTTCGTGCCTGAACATTCCTTCGGCATAGAGTTTGCCGTTCGGGTCGTTCACCTGAACCATTCCGTCGAAGCTGTTCTTTTTGAAGTTACCGGAAAGCTGGATGTCCGTATAAGTATACTTCCTATATTCAACTTCGTCGATATTTGCCTTTATGTTCCCGAAGAAACCGGTGTGTTCATGCCGTTTGGCATCGAGCGAGATACTGAGCTTTGTTTTTCCGTACGGGTTGCCTTCGCCGAATAATTCATCCAGTTGCAGTCCGGGGGTCGAAACATGTCCTTTCAGGTAGGCCGTGATGCCGTTTTCCTTGTCGCTACCGAATATCATATCCGTTTGCACGGAACCGATGGCCGACGAGAACTTTCCGAAAGCAACCAGGTTATCGAAGAAGCCGGAGATCTCACCGGTAAAGTTTACCGTTCCGAGTTTGACGATCGGATCGGGAAGTATGACGGGTTTCTTATTGAAGTTATTCACCAGTCCGGCTATACCGTCGGTCGTGATATACATCTTGTTAACCTGTCCGAAGATGTAAGCCTCTTCGGGGTGGGAGATACCTTTCAGTTCCATTTTTCCGACGAAAAGCATTTTGTCGCTGTACCGTAAAGTCAACCGTTTCAGGTCGATATTATTGATGTATCCGGATGCTTCGGCCGAAAGTTCGATCGTTTCCGTAAAATTCCGGAAGGCAGGGACGAAAGGCGACAAGTCTTTCAGGCATATCTGTGAAGGAGAAATGTTTAGTTCCAGCGGAGCCTGGTTCAACAACTGGGTGACATTCTCGATTTCGTGCATACCGATTTGTGCACGGCTGATTTTCAAATCCGTTTGCGGTAATTTTATTTCGAAGTTGTTGATGAAAGCACTGTCGCGGTTGCTGATGATATTCATCGAAAGTTTATCCAGTTCAAAACCGGAAGCCTCGTTGAAACTCATCTTTTTGATGTTGGCGTTCAGGCTGTCCTTGTTGAAGGCTTTCAGGGATATTTTCGCGCTCAGGTTCTTGATGTCCACATGCTTGGCATTAAACTTGCCGGGAGTAGAGTCGGCACTTTCCACGTCAAAACGGAAGTTTCCGCGCCGGATCAGGATCGAGTTGAAACGCAAGTCGATATTCGGACTCTTCTTCAAGGTGTCTCTGCTGGCGAAAGCATCCAGGACGAATTGGAGGTTCAGCGGACTTTCAGGTGTCTTCTTTTTCAGATTGACCGAGAAACCGAACAGACGCACGGTCGAGAATACGAATTTGCCTTTCAGCAGGGGAAGGGCTTCGAAGCCTGCCGCCACATGGTTCGCTTCGAATAATGTTTTTCCATCCTGGTCTTCGAGGTATAAGTTGTCGAGAACCACACGGTTGAACCACTCGATACTGACATTTCCTATCTTAACAGGCACACCGAGGTGGCTGGATAATTCGGTCGATGCAATGTCGGAAACCCGGTGTTGAACGTACGGTATCTTCAACAATATGAAGGGCATTGCATAGAATATCCAGAACAGAGTAAGTAGGGTAATGATTATGTATTTGAGTCCTCTGATATCTTTACTATATTTTAAGCACAAATCTACAACAATATCGCGATAGAATTCATTAAATTTGCACAAAAAAACGAGAGAAGAGTATGAGTGTAACAATATTGGGGATAGAATCATCCTGTGATGATACTTCCTCTTCCGTAATACGCGATGGCGTGATGCTGTCGAATGTGATAGCCAGTCAGGCGGTTCACGAAGCATATGGTGGCGTGGTTCCCGAGCTGGCTTCACGCGCTCACCAGCAGAATATCATCCCGGTGGTCGCAGAGGCTATCAAGCGTGCAGGTATCGATAAGTCGGAACTGAGCGCTGTTGCGTTCACACGCGGGCCGGGGTTGATGGGATCTCTGCTGGTCGGTACCTCCTTTGCCAAAGGATTTGCGGCTTCTTTGGACATCCCGATGATCGAGATCAACCATTTGCAGGCGCATGTACTGGCTCACTTTATCAAGGAAACGCCGGAAGACGATCATGCTCCCTCGTTCCCGTTCCTGTGTTTACTGGTGTCGGGCGGTAACTCGCAGATCATCAAAGTGAATGCTTATAACGACATGGAGGTGATAGGGCAGACGATAGATGACGCGGCGGGCGAAGCCTTCGATAAATGTGCGAAGGTAATGGGGCTGGGTTATCCGGGTGGTCCGGTGGTGAACCGGTTGGCCAACGAAGGAAATCCGAAAGCCTTTACTTTCAGCAAACCGCATATTCCGGGGTACGATTATAGCTTCAGCGGGCTGAAAACTTCTTTCCTCTATACCTTGAGGGATAAACTACAGGAAGATCCGGACTTCATCGAAAAGAATAAACGTGACCTTTGTGCCTCCCTTCAGTCGACAGTGATCGATATCCTGATGGATAAGTTGCGCAAGGCAGCGAAAGACCTGAATATAAAAGAGGTGGCGGTGGCCGGCGGTGTTTCGGCAAACTCCGGTTTGCGCGATGCCTTCCTCGACCATGCAAAGCGGTATGGCTGGAAAGTGCATATCCCGAAGTTCGCGTTTACAACAGACAACGCGGCGATGGTTGCCATCACTGGTTATTATAAATTCCTCGATAAGGATTTTTGTCCGATGGACGCTGTTCCGTTCTCACGGGTGGTTATCTAAAAATGTAGGTAATTGCTGTTTACATACATCCTTTAGAAAAAAGAGTTTCATTACAGTGAAACAACTGTTCCATTACAGTGAAACAACTGTTCCATTACAGTGAAACAACTGTTTCATTAGGTTGAAACACTTTTCGAGTTATAAGGGTATGTCTTCAGCGTAGTGATAAATGATCATGAGTAATCAATCAATCAGTGAACAACTAGGAGAACTTCTTCGTTCAAAGAAGTTGTCGATGGGAACAGCGGAAAGCTGCACGGGTGGTCGTATAGCCAATATGATTACACTAGTGGCAGGTAGTTCCGATTATTTTGTCGGGGGAGTTGTCTCTTACAGCAACGAAGTGAAACAGCATGTATTGGGTGTTTCGGAAGAAAGTCTTCGCCAATATGGAGCCGTCAGCCGTGAAGTGGTGGAACAGATGGCGCAGGGAGCGGTCCGTACCCTTGGATGCGACTGTACAGTAGCGACTTCCGGTATTGCAGGACCCGGCGGAGGAACCCCGGAAAAACCGGTCGGCACGGTTTGGATCGCCGCAGCTTTGAAAGGCGAAGTCGTCTCACATTGTTTTCATTTCGGAACGGTCAGGGCGGAAAATATACAGGCGGCGGCGGATGCAGCGTTGACCCTGTTATTGGATTTGTTACAAAAATAGCATGGATAAATTCATAGAACAACAGCGGGCGGTTTATCCGATGTCCGACGAGGCGATCCGGTTGCTGGTCGACGAGATGGAGGAAGTGGCTTTCTCGAAAGGAGAACTTTCGACGAGGGAAGGCGACCGCGACCCGTTTGTCTGGTTCGTCAAAGAGGGATTGGTCCGGGCGTATGTCGAACTGGATACGAAAGATATCACCTTATGGTTTGCTAGCGACGGCGAAATGATCAATTTCGTTTATCGCGACATCTCGGTCTATAATGTGGAGATGGTGGAGGATACTGTCCTGTTCCGCATCCCTGCCACGAAACTGGAAAAACTTTTCGAACAGTCGCACGATATCGCTATCTGGGGATTGAAGCTGCTCGACTATTACCTGCGGGAATATGAGAACTATTTTATTAATGACAGTTGGAGTGATGCCCGCGAGCAATATGAAAGTCTGATGAACTCCCGCCCGGACTTGTTTCAGAGAGTGCCGTTGAAACATATCGCTTCCTACCTGCAGATCACGCCGCAATCGTTGAGCCGTATCCGTTCCTCTTCTAAATAAAAAGGGCAAACCGAAATTATCTTATGGTAATTTTTCTCTGAAAAGACCTCCTTACCTTTGCAGCCGGAACTAAAAGCAAGTTGTTTTATGAGTAAGGAAAAAGCTCTCTTCCGCCAGGAAAGAGAGAGATTATTGTTGACAGGTGAGATTCCCCGGTTATTTACAAAGTATGCACTTCCCGGCGTGGCGGGACTATTATTTCTGGGTATCCAGTCCGTGATCGACGGGATTGTGCTCGGACGGTTTGTGGGCGCTAATGCGTTGGCTAGTGTGAATCTGATCTTACCGTGTTATAGTTTGATCTCGGCGTTTGCCATTGTGATGGGCATCGGGGGGCAGACGATTGTCAGTATCAGTCTGGGAAAAGGTGACAAGCAGGAAGCGAACAACGCGTTGCGTTCGGTATTCCTGTTCCTGATTGCCATGTCTTTGGTGGTGAGTCTGTTGATCTATTTATTTGCGGGGGAGATCGCTTCTTTCCTGGGGGCGAATGCTGTGTTGCAGGGGGATGCCGTAGGATATATCCGGGCATTGGTCCCTTTCTTCCCGTTTTTGTGTGCGATGTTCTTCGGCGACTATATCATTAAGGCGATGGGGCATCCCTTGTATGCGACTTCGGTCATGGGGACGACCGTGATCCTGAATATTATTCTCGACCTCGTGTTCGTTGCCGTATTGGGTTGGGGCGTGATGGGAGCCGGACTGGCGACCGGTATTGCCTTTACGATCGGTGCTTGCCTGAATGTGCCCCGGTTGTTTTCGCGTCACGAAGTCGTCGCCGTCCAACGTGGACGCTACAATTGGCGGCTGGTATGGAATGCTTTCTATAACGGGTCGTCGGAAGGTATGTCTGAACTGTCGGTGGCAATTACCGTTTTTCTCTTCAATATCACGATGATGAAGTATCTGGGTGAAAGTGGGGTGGCGGCATTTACGGTAATCAATTATATCCTGTTTATCGGAACCACCATATTCCTGGGGATATCGGATGGTATCATACCTATTATAGGATATAACCACGGGGCGAAGAAGCAGGAACGTATCAAGTCGATCCTGGGGCTTGCCGTGCGGGTTAATTCTGCGATCGGGATCGGTCTGTTCCTGGTATTGTTATTGTTCGGCGAACAGATTATCGGATTGTTTTTCAACGATCACAGCAGCGAGGCATTTGCCATTGCGTCGCGAGGTGTCTCGATCTATTGTTTTGCCTTTTTGTTGTGTGGTCTGAATATCCTGGCATCCAGCTATTTTACGGCTATCGGGAATGCGAAGATATCAATCATTATATCAGCTTTGAGAGGACTCATATTCGTAGGAATCGGTATACTTGTCCTCCCCGCTGTATTCGGTATCGACGCCATCTGGTATGATATACCGATCGCTGAGATTTGCACGTTGTCAGTCTCTTACTGGCTGGTGCGCAAGTCGTTAAAGAGATAAGGTCGACATACTGGCAGCCTACTCTTCTCCGGTCTTTTCATTCTCTTTTTTGTCTTGTTGCAAAGACTGAATATTTTTAGCATTAAGAGGGGTGACAACTGGCTGTCCTGTCTTTTCCTCCAGCTCCAACCTGGCGTTGCGTGCTACTGTAGCTCCTTGTCGGGCTACTTCAGAGTGCTCATCGAAAGAGTCCGGACCTATGGCTTCCGAGATCTCTTTCGTTGAAAGCTCTGCAAGCATGTTTAGAACTAATTTTTTGTTAGTCATGTTATCACGCAGGTTCTCTTTCTTCAGGTTCTTGAATTGTTTGTATTCTTTTGCTGTTTTTCCCGCCCATGTCTTATAAATAATATCTGTAAGAGTTGCGAATTGTACGCCTTCTTCCAGGCCGTGACGTTTCCATTCATCAGTCAGGTCTTTACGTATCTCGATACTTTTAAGACGTTGGTTGATCCAATTGTCGGAATAGCCCAAACGTTTGTAATCGGTCATAGCCTGTTCGATGGATAATTCCGGGTCTTGCATCTGTTCAAGGCGCTCTTTTGCTACTTGAGCCATCCAGAGTTTAAAAGGCTCTGCCTTAGGCGAAGGGACAGACTGGATCAGGCGGAAAAGTTGCTCGGTGGTGGCTACGTCGGTTAGACGCATTTTGCCATCTGTGGCGGGCAACTTCAAAGCGTTACAATTTGTAACGGTTTCATTTCCCTCGTCTAATAGCCTTTTTTTCAACACTCGCCAGTATGTTGATGGATTTTTACTATCCGTCAATACGGCAATTACGTCCACTATGGAAAAATACCATTCTTCCGTTTCGCTATCCCATACGGTGCGTACTTTTTTTTCTTCAAAGATTTTGATTGCATTCTGTTGTGTCATAACTTACTGTCTTTATATCTGTAGCTTTAATCCTCGGCTATTGTTTTTGCTATTAACTGATATCCTTTCTCGTTCGGATGCAGGCCGTCGTTGAAAAGCGATTCGTCGATCTTGCCGGTGGGCAGGAGCAAGGTGGTTCCGGCATCGCTGAACAGGCAGTTTTCCTCGTTTGCCATTGTGCGGATTTGCCGGTTGATGTTTTTCACCCAATCCTCGTGTTCCCGGCGGGGAAGGATACCGATCATTTTGACCGTCGCTTTCGGTTGGCGGTTACGGATAGCCCTGATGAGGAAACGCAGACCTTCTACAATATCTTTGTCCGGGCTTATTCCCATATTGTTCGTTCCGATCATCAGGACAACTTTATCCGCTTCATATCCATCCAGCTCACCGTGGTAGATGCGCCAAAGTACGTTCTCTATACGGTCGTAACCGTATCCCAGATTTTGGAATCCGGCCGGTTCCATGATCTTCTTCCAGCTTTTTGCGCCGCTGCTTCTCGGTCCTGCCGGTTCTCCTCCCCAGAAATGAGTGATCGAGTTGCCGAGGATGACGGCTTTGGGCGGGTTTTGCTCGATATGCTTCAATATGTCGCGATGGCGGGTCTGCCATTCGTAATTGTTCGGTTCGCGACGTTGGGTAACAGGTTGGGTCGTCGGGCGGTCTCCTACCGGCAGGCGGGGGGTGTCGCGTGCTTTTTTTTTTAAAACAGAT
>OGPA01000265.1_pt1 | contig 59346 bp, 70 predicted proteins | sample 1552841 | NCBI WGS metagenome assembly OGPA01 (sample SAMEA2579916, study PRJEB22360) | human gut metagenome
TCGGCAAAATCGACTGACCTTTCTTTTTTACCCAACAATATCTTTAATTAAGGGAGACGGGAAATAGTATGCCGGACATTACATTGCTTGTGCCATTGGCAGAGGTGCTTGAAGTAACGGTTACTGAGTTGCTGGAATGTAAAAGAATAGAAAAAAAGGATTTTTTAGACACAGATCGAACAGATGAAATCGTTAAAAAGGTAATAACACTTTCTGAAGAGGAACAGAATTTGTTCCGTATGAATCGAAAAAAACGATTGGTATTTTTTGTCCCTATAGTAGCAGTTGCTTGTGTGGAAGCTATTTTATTACAAGTATGTGCGCAATTCAAAAATGTTCCGGCAGATAATCTGTATCTTTTTACTGTGATTGGTATACTCTGTGGTTGTTATTTTTGGATCTTTGCAAAAGAAAAGATACCAGCGTATTATGATCAGAATAAAGTGACTGCTTACAGTGATGGTGTTTTTCGCATGAATCTGGTCAGTACAAGCATTAATAATAGTAATTGGAAATACATATTACAGGTTGGGCGAATCTGGTCAGTTGTATGTATGGTTGTTTTACCGTTATTGTATTTTCTGCTTAAAGTATTCTTATCAGATATTGCAGGAAGGACAGGGGAGTACGCATTGATCATAATCTGTATTGCCGGATTATTTGTCCCAATGCATGTTGTGGCTAAAAAATATGAATAAAACCAGAGGAACACGTCGGGAAATCGGCGTGTTTTTACAGTGTAAAAGGAATTTGCGAAACTTCCAAAGCGATTTGCTAGCCATATTTTCAGTAGGAAAGTATAATAAAACCATCAAAAGCAGATGAGGTGAGATGATAATGAAACGAAGTGGCGATATTGAGATAGTAAAGCAGACGCTGAAAAGAAACCGAATCAGGATCATTGTTTGGATATTGGCAATTATTGCAGGGCTTGCCATTGGTGGTTATGCCGGAGTACAGGCATATTATCATGGTTGGTTGGGTTAGAACTTAGATAATGGAGGAGAAGGAAGATGTTAGGAGATAAATTGGTAACACTTCGTAAAAAGAATGGTCATAGTCAGCAGGAACTTGCAGATAAACTACAGGTTACAAGACAAACGATTTCTAATTGGGAGCTGGGACAAGGTGCCCCTTCTCTGGATAAAGCAATGGAACTGGCAAAAATCTACCATGTCAGTTTGGATGATCTGGTAGAAAATCGGGTGGAAATTGTAGTTAAAGAAAAGAAGCAGGGAAGTAGCAGATTATTGAAATGCCTGGAAGGAAAGAAAGTAAAAATCAGCGGTTCAGATTTGGAACTTCTTCTTGAATCGGGTCTGGATTGGGGATATAACGCTGCGGTAAGAGTCCTGGAAGTTACTGATGAATGGATGCGTATCGAATATACCAGAACAAAGGAGAACCATCTTGTGAAAAAAGAGACTGTGATCAAGCTGATTGATATCAATATGATCAATGGCATTGAAATTGTGGAGGAAGAGTAATGACAGATATTTTATTGATCATCATTATTGTCATGATGGCGTATATGATTCATATCCTGAAAGAACAAACAGGAAATGATAAAAAAGAGGAGAAAAAAGTATCCTATCAGAAAGTGCTTCCAGAGTATTTGAACAAAATGTGTGAAATCACTTTAAAAGAACCATTGGCAGCACTTGATATGATGTTTTCAGCGAAAGGTGTTCTGGTTGATCTGGATGAAGAATGGGTCATGCTGGAAGTTGAGGCTAAGAAGAAAAAAGTTTTAAAGATGTTTCGCATCGATAATATCAGCAGTATCAAAGAAATATTGTAAAAAGTATTCTTTGATAATACATCCTCAGGTGTTATAATGACGCATATAAAAGAAAAGGGATGTGACAAAATATGTATCGTATTTTGATTATAGAGGATGATCGTGGTATTGCAGAAGCAATCAATGAGCAGGCAGGGATGTGGGGACTGGAAGCAGAGAACGTAAGGAATTTCCGAAATGTTATGGCCGAGTTTTCCGAATTTGACCCACATCTGATTCTTTTGGATATTTCACTGCCATTTTTTAATGGATATCATTGGTGTAGTGAGATCCGCAAAGTCAGTAAAGTGCCGATTATCTTTATTTCTTCTGCCTCAGATAATATGAATATTGTGATGGCAATGAACATGGGCGGTGATGATTTTATCACAAAACCGTTTGACCAGAGTGTGCTGATGGCGAAGATACAGGCTATGTTAAGACGCACTTATGATTTTGCACAGGCAGTACCGGTACTGGAGCATCGTGGTGCAATTCTCCATACAGGAGATAACACACTAACGTATCAAGGCGAGAAGATTTCTCTAACTAAAAATGAGTATAAGATCTTATTGACGCTGATGGAACATAAAGAGAAAGTCGTCAGCCGGGAAAAACTGATGGAGGTTTTGTGGGACAGCGACAGTTTTGTAGATGAGAATACACTTACGGTAAATGTGGGAAGACTACGAAAAAAACTGGAAGCTGCAGGACTTACGGATTTTATTAGTACGAAATTCGGAGCCGGATATATCATAAAGGATTAGGAGTGGAACAAATTTGTTATTAAAGTATTTAAAACAGAAACGCAAATTGTTTTTATTAGCAGCTATATGTGGTTTGATTTTTGTCATCTGTTTTTCTTTATACCAGTTTCCTATAAAAACCGTATTGTATCCGGTAGCTTTGTGCGGAATTGTATGCGCAGGATTTCTCATTTCTGATTATCTCAATGTCAGGAGAAAATACCTGAAATTGGAACTGATGCAGTCAGATGAGAAAATGAATATGGAATATTTGCCGGAAGCAGACAGATTAGAGGAAGAGGTATATCAGAAATTAATCCATGCTATGAATGAAAACCAGCAGGAACTTTATGATTCCATGGAATACAAATTTGCAGAAATGATGGATTACTATACGGTGTGGGCGCATCAGATCAAGACACCGATCGCCGCCATGCGCCTGAATCTGCAGAATGAGGATTCCGTATTATCCAGAAAATTAATGGCAGATCTGTTTCGTATAGAGCAGTATGTGGAAATGGTGCTGATGTACTTAAGGCTTGATTCGGACTCTTCTGATTATGTGATCAAAGAGCATGAGATTGGAAGTATTGTAAAGGCTGCTGTTAAGAAGTTTTCCGGGGAATTTATCAGTCGTAAGATTTCTCTTGATATGACGGAGATCGACGGAACAGTCATTACAGATGACAAATGGCTTTCCTTTGTGATTGAACAGGTCATCTCCAATGCGCTTAAATATACGCCAAAAGGAACGATTTCCATTTATATGGAAGAACCAAAGATATTGTGTATCAAAGATACCGGAATTGGAATTGCCCCAGAGGATCTTCCGAGGATATTTGAAAAGGGATATACAGGGTATAATGGAAGAGCAGATAAAAAGGCAAGCGGGATTGGACTGTATCTGTGCAAAAGGATCTGTACCAATCTAGGGCATCAGATATCTGCAGTATCAGAACCAGATAAGGGAACGCTGATCCGAATCAGTCTAAAACAGGAGAGACTGAAAGTAGAATAGAAAATAAAATATGACAAAACTGTTAGAAATGAAGGGGAAATTGTAAGGAGATTCGATGGAGCTTACAGTTCCCCTTTTGTTACAATCAGGACAGAAATTCGAAAGGAGAGTTTTTGTTATGAGTATATTAGAAGTAAACAGGCTGAAAAAGACTTATACGACCCGTTTTGGCGGAAATAAAGTGGAAGCCTTGAAAAATGTATCATTTAGTGTGGAAAAAGGAGAGTATGTTGCTATCATGGGGGAATCCGGTTCTGGAAAGACCACCCTGTTAAATATTCTCGCTTCGCTGGATAAACCGACGGGAGGTTCTGTTTCTTTGGATGGAATGGATCTTTCAAAAATTAAGGAGTCGCGTCTTGCAGAGTTTAGAAGAGATAACCTTGGATTCGTGTTTCAGGAATTTAATCTTTTAGATACATTATCGGTGGAGGACAATATCTATCTTCCGTTGGTACTTGCAGGAAAATCACATGTAGAAATGGAAGAAAAGATCAAACCTATTGCACAGAAACTGGGGATTATGGAACTTTTAAAAAAGTATCCGTATGAGATTTCCGGAGGACAGAAACAGCGAGTGGCAGTAGCAAGAGCATTGATCACAGATCCAAAACTGATCCTGGCAGATGAACCAACCGGAGCTCTTGATTCAAAGGCAACGGATGAACTTCTTCGTCTGTTTGGTGATATTAATTTCGATGGACAGACGATTCTGATGGTTACCCATTCCGTAAAAGCAGCCAGTCATGCAGGCAGGGTATTGTTTATCAAAGACGGTGAGGTATTCCATCAGATCTACAGAGGAAATAAGACCGATGAACAGTTGTATCAGATGATTTCGGATACGCTGATCATGCTGGCGACAGGTGGTGATCGAAGATGAGAGTAAGTTTATATCCGCGTCTTGCCTGGGAAGGAATCCGTAAAAACAAGAAACTTTATATCCCTTATATTCTAACCGGCAGCGTGATGGTCATGATGTATTATATCTTAAGCTATCTGATGGAGTCACCTGCTCTCATGCAGATGATTGGCGGTTCCTATTTGACGATCATGCTTTCCCTTGGGTGTGTTGTGATTGCTGTGTTTTCTCTTATGTTCCTTTTTTATACCAATTCCTTTCTGATCCGTCAGAGGTATAGGGAATTTGGCCTTTATAATATTTTGGGAATGGATAAAAGAAATATCAGCAAGCTGATGGTGTGGGAGAGCATTTTCGTTGGCGTATGTGCTATTGTAATCGGGCTGTTTGCAGGGATTGCATTATCAAAGGTTGCCGAACTGATCGTCTTAAATATCCTTCACATGGATGTCACCTATGATTTTTATATTGGGATAATATCAATCAGACAGAGCCTGCAGATTTATGGGATTATTTATCTGATCCTTCTTATCAATTCTCTCCGTAAGGTAAGAAAAGCCAGACCGTTGGAACTGATGCAGAGCAACAAGGTTGGTGAGAGAATTCCGAAAAGGAACTGGCTCTATGCAACAGTTGGGATTGTTTTACTGATAACAGCATATTATCTTGCAGTGACAATCGAAGAACCGTTGTCAGCATTTACCATCTTCTTTGGAGCAGTTATTTTGGTTATCATAGGAACCTACCTGCTTTTTATGGCTGGTTCCGTTGCGTTCTGTAAACTTTTGCAGAAGAATAAGCGGTACTATTACAAACCGAATCATTTTGTATCTGTTTCTTCTATGATCTATCGAATGAGAAGAAACGGAGCCGGACTTGCATCCATCTGCATCCTTCTTACTATGGTGCTGGTCATGATATCTGCAACGACAAGCTTGTATTTCGGAACAGAAGATGCTCTTCATAACAGGTATCCAAATGATGTAAATGTCTCTGTAATGTTTGACCAGGCAGAAGGAGTCAGTGATGAAAATATAGAAAAGATTCGTGAAAACATAGCGCCTTATTGCAAAGAAGAGACAGATTTAACGGGAATCCGTTCTTTTAACACTTCTGGATTGATCACGGAGAAGGGAATCACGACCCAGATGAGCACTTCTACTATGATTGGGTTTGATACGTATGATAATGTGGGCTTTTTATCAATTCTTTCTTTGGATGATTATAATGAGATAGAAAATGAGAACAAGAGCCTTGGAGAAAAAGAATGCCTGATTTACTGTGATCGTCTGAAATATGAATGGGATAGCTTTGCGATAGAAGGAGCGGATGCTTACACGGTAAAAGAAAGGCTTCACGAGTTTCCAATAGATGGAGACGCAGAAGCAATGATTTCACCGACAGTATATATGGTGGTAAATGATCCGTACACATTTATTGAACCGGTAAAAGATCTTGTGAATACGATCGGTGATTCCATATTTGTATATGAATGGCGATTCGGAGCAGACTTTGATACGGAAGAAGCAGAAACAGAAGCTGCATCGCAGATCAGAGAAACACTGAAAAACATGTATTTGGAAGGAGAGTACCATATCAGCTCCTTATCGTCAGAAAGCAAGGCGGTACAGAGAGAAGGATTTATGGAGTTGTATGGGAGTCTGTATTTTCTTGGTATCATGTTAAGCATTGTATTCCTGTTTGCTGCGGTACTGATCATCTATTATAAACAGATATCTGAAGGTTATGAGGATCAGGCCAGATTCGAGATCATGCAGAAAGTGGGAATGACAAAGAAAGATATCCGAAGAAGTATCAATTCCCAGATGCTGACGGTATTTTTTGCACCTCTTGTTTTTGCGGGAATTCATTTGGGTTTTGCATTTCCATTTATCTGGAGGATGCTTATGCTGTTCGGTCTCAACAATCTGAAAATGATTCTTGTGGTACTCGTCATATGTTTTCTGTTGTTTGGAATCCTGTATGCGTTCGTATACAAGATCACATCCAATTCTTATTATGCAATCGTAAGCGGCAGGAGGGATGCATAAGATGAAGAAAGTGATCGCAGGAGCTTTACTTATTTGTGTGCTGACTGTTTTGGTCGGCTGTACAGATTGGAACGAAAATTCTGACGGAATTAAAATCATAGAGCAGGTGAAAGACTGGACGGAAACACTTGGAAAGAAACAGATTACAAAAGATTCTGATTTATGTGGAGAACGAATTTTGGATCAGGAGGGCGACTATTATTCAGGAAGCTACAATGCTCAGGCAGAACAGATGGCAGGACGGGAAGTAATATTTGGTGGTGCCGGTGTAGAAGAGCGAACAGTTATTTGCAGCGGTGACATTGAAACGAAATCTGGAAGTGCAGCAATACGTGTACGTATGAATGAAGAAGTGATCTATCTCTCTCCTGATGATAATGGTTATTTTGAAAAAGAGCTTTCTTTTGAAAGTGGAGGAAACTATATCATGGTCGATTATGAAGATTTCACAGGAAGCATAGAATTAAGATGTACAGAAGGAGAGGATGGAGATGAAGAATAGGATTCTTTCCTGGCTTGTCACGATAGGACTTTGCATTGTACTGATTCCGATAGGGTGTATTTTATTGATATTGAATATCTTGTGGAGCACAGTGAATCAGATTATCAGAAAAATAAAAGAATAGTATAATTTACATGATTGGTCTTGTATTGAAAGATACAGGGCCATTTTTTTTGTTCAAAAATCATATCTAAACATTTCCATTCTGCACTCGCAGAAATATTTTTCAAAAAAATTTTAAAAAATCACACCAGATTGGCAATTTTCCGTCCCCACCAGAAAAGTAGGAGGGATTGAAACCTCGATGAACCTTGAAAACAGAATAAGCAACATTCTAGTTTATATCCGTTTGGATGGAGCAACGATGATTCTGGCGCGAAGACCTGTTTTTACAGTGAGCGATCAACAGAGATCGGAAACAGATTGGTGGTGCGGTCTGATTGCCATGAAGTCTGAATTGGGATAATGATACTTCCGTCTAGTCACGTATATGATGCGTGGGCGGCTCGGTGAGTTCCACGGAGAGGTGAGAGTCCTATGAGTACCAACCAGGTACGGGCTGGAATGTTCCCATTGCAATCAGGGGAGTCGGGGACAAGTTTGATTCAAAAACATTAATTGCGAAAATATGTGGCGGAGCCAATAAGTTCCGCCATATCCTTTTGCAATTAAGTCTGCAAATGCTTTTGTCCACACCAGAAGCAGGCGCAGAAGATTGTAAAAATTAAAACTTAGGAGAAATCAAAATGAGTGAAATGAAGAAAGAAGCCAGATATGCAGAAGATAAACCAAAGTCATGTAAATACTGTTATTGGTGGGATGATAAAAAAAGGATTTGTGTATTAGGCGAAGAAAAATGTTATTACCTATTACCGGATAAACCAAAGAAACCAGCTAGCCCATGTGACGGTTGTCCTTATGGTCGTAATAATCCGTGTATTGGTTTTTGTATGAAGAAATTGTTGGGGCAAAAATCATGAGAGGTAACATGCGAGGGCATCTGAGGTTCTATGAGCAGATGATGGTGCAGGTGCCTGGTAAGAAAGATAACATTGATGAAGAAAAAATGTGTACAGGCTGTCAGTATCACAGAAAGGACTTCGCGTACCGATACTGCTTGTATACCGAGTGTCCTTATGTGAAAGGTCATAAAACATTTAGGAAGGAGGCGTACGAGATTGGCAGCAAATAAAAGATATTATTGGTTAAAGATGAAGAAAAGTTTCTGGGATGAACCTTCCGTATTGTTCCTAAGAAATCTTCCCAGCGGTGATACCTTAGTGATTATTTATCTCAAACTGCTTTGTATGAGTTTGCAGAATAATGGAATTATTTATTTTGAGGGAACTTATGGAACAGTGGAAGATGAGATTGCACTCTCGCTTAGGGAGGATAAGATGATGGTTCAGATGGCTCTTTCAGCTATGAAGAAAGTAAATCTGGTCGTGATGGGAATGGACGATATGGAAATGCAGTTTACCAGAATCGGAGAAATGGTAGGTATTGATTCTGAAAGTGCTTCTGCGAAAAGAGTTCGTGAGCATCGTGCCAGAAAGGCATTAGAACAGCAGCAAGTGCTAGGCGTTACAATGAAACAGGATGGTAACGGTGGTGTAACAAACGGTAACACAGAGATAGAGAAAGATAGAGAGAAAGAAACAGAGATAGAAGAAGAGTCAGATGTAGAGACAGAGGGACTTGGCCTCTATCGAAATGTATATCTTACTCCGGAAGAATTTCAAAATCTCAAAGATCTGTATCCGGCAGACTACATGCAAAAGATTAACAATCTCTCTGTTTATATGGTATCTGCGAAGAAAAATTATCAGAGCCATTATATGACAATCTGCCGTTGGGCGAGAGAAGATGCACAGAGAGAAAAATCTCATGGAAGTACAAACAAACCTCGTTTGATCACAGAGTTGGATTATTCCTTTAAGGAGGGAGAGAGCTTATGATGGAACATCCGGAAGATTATATTGGAGAGGATGGTCTTCTCTATTGTGGAAAATGCAAAACTCGCAAGCAATACAATCCGAGTTTTAATGGGAGAGTAATGATTGTCGGTGTTCCTTGTAAATGTGAACAGGAACGCAGACAGAAAGAAGAGGAAGAACGTAAACGTGAGGAGGAAATTGCCAGAATCCGACGGATGAAAGCAACATGTATCCACGACAAAGGACTTCTTGATTGTACATTTGTAAATGACGATGGTTCTGTAAAACAGATGAAAATAGCCAAATGGTATGTAGATACCTGGAAGGAACGAAAACTCAGTAATGACGGATTACTTCTCTGGGGAACCATTGGCACCGGGAAAACATTCTTTGCTGGGTGCATTGCAAATGCGTTGATCGAACAGGGAGAGTCAGTATTAATGACAAACTTTTCTAAGATTCTGAATACGCTTAGCGGTATGTATTCGGAAGAAAAGAATGAATTTATTGCAAGCCTGATGAGATATTCCCTTCTTATTATCGATGATCTGGGAATTGAGCGTAACACAGAGTACGCAAAAGAACAGGTTTACAATATCATTGATGAGCGATATAAGGCAAAGTTACCGTTTATCGTAACGACAAATTTAACATTGGATGAATTAAAGGACTCTAAAGAACTTGCGTACCGACGCATTTACGATAGGGTCCTTTCTATGTGTGTTCCGGTCTCTTTTCAGGGCGAGAGCCACAGAAAGCAAGAGCATGTGAATCGAACACAAAAAGTAATGAAAGAAATAATGAATTTGGAGGAGTAGAAATTGAAAAAAATCTGGTTAAGGGAATGCGTGTACCCGCCCTGGCGTTAGTTTGGATACAGGAAAACGCAGGAAGGGAGGAATGTCATGCAAGATGAAGTGAACACCAAAGTTGTTGCGCTGGCGATCCGAACAGGAACCCAGACTTCAAAAGTAACAGCACAGGTGTTGAAAGCAGCAATGCAGAAATTTTTGGCCGAGGCTGAAAAAGCAAAGACAACTCAGGCCAGTAAGACCTATCACGGAAAGCAGACGATTGACCAACTGATGCGTCAGAACACAGGATTGACCAATATCGAGGTGACAGATCAGAACATCAAGTCTTTTGAACGAGTGGCGAAGAAATATAATATTGACTTTGCCCTTAAGAAAGATAAGGCGGCTGATCCACCGAGATATCTGGTCTTTTTTAAAGCCAGAGACGTAGATGTGATGACAGCGGCTTTTAAGGAATTTTCCGCAAAAGAGCTGGATAAGTCAAAGAAACCGTCTATCAGGAAGCTTCTTTTCAGGTCTCAGGAAAAGGTACGCAACCAGAAAGAACGTGAGAAGGTCAAAACAAAAGACAGGGGGCAGGAGCTATAAGTATCGATTACAAAAAGCTCATTATCCCAAACATTCCATATCTGATCTTCTGGTATTTGGCAGATAAGATTGGATGGCTGTATCGAATGGCAGAGGGCGAGCAGTTTACGATCAAACTGTACAATGCCTTTTTGAATTTTGGAACAGCTTTTGAAAATCCATTGCCGAGTTTCCATCCGGCAGATATGGTGATAGGTATTGTTGGTGCAGTTGCAGTGAGGCTGATCATCTATTTTAAGGGAAAGAATGCGAAGAAATATCGCCAGGGTATGGAGTATGGATCAGCCAGGTGGGGAACCGCGCAGGATATCAAACCTTATATGGATGACAATCCGGAGAACAATATCATATTAACTGAGACAGAAGGGCTTACCATGAGCAGTAGGCCAAAGCAACCGAAGTATGCCAGAAATAAAAATGTAGTAGTGATTGGTGGTTCAGGATCCGGCAAGACCAGATTCTTTGTAAAGCCAAATCTGATGCAGATGCATTCGTCCTATGTTGTGACCGACCCGAAGGGAACGGTTTTATTGGAAGTAGGGCGTATGCTGCAGAAAGGCGGATACGAGATCAAGGTCCTGAATACCATCAATTTTAAGAAGAGTATGCATTATAACCCATTTGTGTATATCCATTCTGAAAAGGATATTCTGAAACTGGTAAATACAATCATTGCCAACACGAAAGGAGATGGCGATAAATCAGGGGAAGATTTCTGGGTGAAAGCAGAAAAACTGTACTACCAGGCATTGATTGGTTACATCTGGTATGAAGCACCGGAGGAAGAGAAAAATATCATTACTCTGCTGGAGATGATCAACGCATCCGAAGCGAGGGAAGATGATGAGAACTTTAAAAATGCTGTCGATTTGATGTTTGACGAGCTTGAACAAAGAGAACCGGAACATTTTGCAGTACGCCAGTATAAGAAATACAAATTGGCGGCGGGCAAGACAGCAAAATCTATTTTAATTTCATGTGGTACGAGATTGGCACCATTTGATATTGCAGAATTAAGAGAAGTTATGAGTTATGATGAGCTGGAGCTGGACTCTCTGGGAGAGAGAAAAACAGCTCTTTTTATTATTCCGTCGGATACGGATGGAACATTTGACTTTGTAACAGCTTTATGTGTGAGTCAGATGATGAACATTCTTTGTACCAAAGCAGATGACGAATATAGTGGAAGACTTCCAATCCATGTACGCTGTCTGTTTGATGAATTTGCAAATATCAAAATTCCGGATATGCAAAGATTGATCGCGGTTATCCGAAGCAGAGAGATCAGTGCATGTCTGATCTTACAGTCGCAGTCTCAGTTAAAGGCAATCTATAAAGATCACGCCGATACGATTCTAGGTAACTGTGACGCAACGCTCTTTCTTGGCGGAAAGGAAAGTTCTACCTTGAAAGAAATGTCTGAAATGCTTGGTAAAGAGACCATTGACCTTTACAACACATCGGATACCAGAGGTACCAGCCGAAGTTATGGTATCAACTACCAGAAAACCGGCAAGGATCTGATGTCAAAAGATGAGCTGGCGGTCATGGATGGTGGAAAATGTATCTTGCAGCTTCGTGGTGTGAGACCCTTTTTCAGCAATAAATTCGATATCACGAAGCATAAACGATATCGTGAGCTATCAGACAGCAACCCGAAGTATGCTTTTGATATTGAAAAATATATGAAGCACCAGTTGATTCTGAAAAAGAATGAATTGGTAGAAATTCACGAGATCGATCTCGATGAGGAAACAAAATGAATATAGGACCAATGTAAGGCAGGTTTTGCAGTAAAAAGCAGGACTTGCCTTTTTTGCGTTCAAAAACAGGAAAAGGAGGAATGCGGATGGCATTTTTTGCAAGTGCAGTAGGCGTACTGCAGACTTTAGTAATCGCTCTTGGAGCAGGTCTTGGTATCTGGGGTGTGATTAACCTGATGGAAGGTTACGGTAATGATAATCCGGGTGCGAAGTCCCAGGGCATGAAGCAGCTTATGGCTGGCGGTGGTGTTGCCCTGATCGGTACAACTTTAGTTCCGTTGCTGTCCGGTTTATTTTAACCGGCAGAGGAAATAGAAACAGATTAACAGGTTTTGGGGTGCTGGAAATATAGCATCCCTTTTGTATGGAAAGGAGGATGCGGATGGCGTTTTTTGCTAGTGCAGTAGGTGTATTACAGACCTTAGTAGTTGCTCTTGGAGCAGGTCTTGGTATCTGGGGCGTTATCAACCTGCTGGAAGGTTACGGTAACGATAATCCGGGTGCAAAATCCCAGGGTATGAAACAGCTTATGGCAGGTGGCGGTGTTGCTCTTATCGGAACAACTCTTGTACCACTTCTTTCAGGCTTGTTTTAACCTTTGCTGCATGGTTCGAAAAGGCCATGCAGTATTTAAGAAAGTAAGGAGGAAGTAGCGGTTGTTTGATTTATTTGAAAAGATTGAGGAAGCCATCAGGGAACTCCTCACCAATTTTGTATCGAGCAATCTGACTACCATGTTCACCGATGTAAATGATAAGACCGGTACCATTGCTGCGGAGGTAGGACAGACTCCGCAAGCGTGGAACAGCGGTATCTTTAACATGATAGAGAGTTTATCAAACTCCGTGATCATTCCAATTGCCGGGATGATCATCACGTTTGTGTTGTGTTATGAATTGATCAGTATGGTAACAGAAAGGAACAACATGCACGAGATTGATACATGGATGTTCTTTAAGTGGGTGTTCAAATCTTTTATCGCTGTGTATCTGGTAACAAATACCTTTAATATCACCATGGCGATATTTGATGTGGGGCAACATCTGGTCAACTCAGCGGCAGGCGTGATAGGAGGAAGTACGACCATTGATATAGCAAGTACCATAACTGAAATGGAAACTGCTATGGAGTCGATGGAGCTTGGTGAACTGTTGCAGCTTTCGTTGGAAACAATGTTAGTTTCGATGTGTATGAAGATTATTTCCATCCTAATCACCGTAGTCCTTTATGGACGTATGATTGAGATTTATTTATACACGTCAGTAGCACCGATTCCGTTTGCAACAATGACAAACAGGGAATGGGGTCAGATTGGAAATAACTATGCAAGAGGACTTTTGGCATTGGGATTCCAGGGATTTTTCATCATTGTGATCGTAGGCATTTATTGTGTACTGGTCAATTCAATGACAGTCGCTGCGGATATTCATTCTGCATTGTTCTCAATAGCAGCTTACACCGTAATTCTTTGTTTCGCATTGTTTAAGACTGGAGGTATCTCTAAGTCGATCTTCAATGCACATTAGAAATGAGGTGTGGATGGAAGAAAAGAAATATAAAGTAATTTACGCGGATCCACCCTGGCAGTACAGGGCATACACGAAAAAAGAAGGCGGGCGCAGTGCAGAGAGCCATTATCCGACCATGAATCTGGAAGATATCAAGAAACTTCCGATTATGGAATTGGCTGATAAAGACTGTGCTCTTTTTATGTGGGTCACACTTCCGTGTTTAAGAGAAGGGTTATCCGTTCTGGATGCTTGGGGATTTCAGTATAAGACTATTGCATTTGTGTGGGTAAAGATGAATAAAAAGGCAGACAGCCTGTTCTGGGGAATGGGTTATTGGACCAGAAGCAACGTGGAGTTCTGTATTCTGGCAACCAGGGGGAAGCCGAAAAGAGTTTCTGCCGGAGTGCATCAGGTGATCATGACGCATATTGAGGAACACAGTAAAAAACCACAGGAAGCAAGGATCAGGATTGAAAAACTGATGGGAGATGTTCCGCGTATTGAATTGTTTGCCAGACAGAAAAGTGAAGGCTGGGATGTCTGGGGAAATGAAGTAGAAAGTGATATCACGATGAAAGGAAGTGAAGAGAATGGCATATGTACAGGTACCAAAGGACTTGACGAAAGTAAAGACCAAAGTGATGTTCAACCTCACTAAGAGACAGCTCATCTGTTTCGGACTTGGAGGAGTTACAGCTGTTCCGGTCTATTTTTTATCCAGAAGTCTTTTGGGGAACACGATGGCAGCAATGGCTATGATCTTAATAGCAATGCCATTTTTTATGTTTGCCATATATGAAAAAGATGGCAGACCATTAGAGAAGATTCTGATGAATATGATTCAGGTGAAATTCAAGAGACCTGGTATCCGACCATATCAGACAGAAAATTTTTATGCTGCCATTCAAAAAGAAATTAATGAGAAGGAGGTATCTGGTATTGGAAAAGAAAACAAAGGAGCCAGTCAGAGACACAAAAAAAGTGCCGGTAAGAACAAAGGTTAAGGGTGGTCAGGAACAGGGTTCTATTCTTTCGGGAGAGCAGAAGAAAAAACTGGTAAAGAAAAAGCTCCGTGAAAAGAAGAACAGCAACGTTCCGAGAACGGCTCAGCAGAGCATCCCATATCAGGAAATGTTTCGAGACGGTATCTGTCGTGTAGATGATACCCATTATACGAAATGTATCATGTTTGGAGATATCAATTATCAGCTGGCACAGAATGAAGATAAAACAGCAGCATTTGAATACTGGTGTGATTTTTATAATTATTTTGATCCGAGCATTTCCATTCAGATCAGTTGTATGAACCAGTATGTGAATGTGAGCGAGATGGAAGGAAGTATTGAACTTCCAATGAAAAATGATGGGTTTGATGAGATTCGTGAAGAGTATGCAGGGGTTTTAAAGACGCAGCTTGCAAAAGGTAATAATGGTCTCATGCGTAAAAAGTATGTGACTTTTGGCATTGAGGCAGAAAATGTAAGAGTTGCAAAACCGAGACTGGAACGTATCGAGACCGATATTATGAATAACTTAAAGGCTATGGGAGTCAGTTCCCATCCGTTATCCGGGTATGAGAGACTGAAACTTTTGTATCAGACCATGAATCCGGATCTGCAGGAACCGTTTTTGTTCAATTTCGATATGGTGGCAAGAACGGGACTTTCCACGAAAGACTTTATTGCACCGACCAGTTTTAACTTTGGGAATAAATCATATTTCCAGATGGGAAACAACATTGGTGCTGTATCGTTCTTACAGATCTTAGCACCGGAACTTTCAGATAAGATGCTGGCAGAATTCCTGGATATGGATAATTCTATTGTAGTCAATCTTCATGTGCAGAGTATCGATCAGGCCAAAGCAATCCGTCAGATTAAGATGAAGATTACGGATTTGGATAAAATGAAGATTGAAGAGCAGAAGAAAGCAGTCCGTTCCGGTTATGATATGGATGTACTGCCATCGGACCTTGTGACGTATGGAGGAGAAGCAAAGAAACTTCTGGAAGATCTGCAGAGCAGGAATGAGAGAATGTTTATGGTGACGGTACTTATCATGAATACCGCAGATACAAAGAGAAAACTGGATAACATTATCATGCAGACGGCGGGTATTGCACAGAAATATAATTGTGCCCTAAAGCGTTTGGATTATCAGCAGGAAGCAGGTGTTATGAGCAGCCTTCCGATCGGTATCAATCAGATTGATATTCAGAGAGGACTGACTACTTCGGCAACTGCTATTTTTGTGCCTTTTACTACAGAAGAATTATTCCAGGACGGAGAAGCACTTTATTACGGGATTAATGCTATCAGCAATAACATGATCATGGCGGACCGAAAACTTTTAAAAAATCCTAATGGACTGATTTTGGGTACGCCTGGTGCCGGTAAGTCTTTCTCAGCAAAAAGAGAAATGACCAATGCGTTTTTGATCACAAGTGATGATATCATCATCTGTGATCCGGAGGGCGAGTACAGTCCCCTTACACAGATGCTTCACGGACAGGTGGTTCATATCTCACCAAACAGTAAGCAGTATGTGAATCCGATGGATATCAATCTGAACTATTCGGAAGATGAATCGCCGATCTCCTTAAAGGCCGATTTTGTATTGTCGCTGTGTGAATTGATCGTAGGAAATAAAAATGGTCTGGAACCGGTGGAGAAGACCATCATTGACCGTTGTGTGCGAATCATTTACCGAAAATATCTGGAAAATCCAGTGCCGGAGAACATGCCGATTCTGGAAGATCTTTATAACTGTATTTTAGAACAGGAAGAGACAGAGGCAAAGCGTATTGCCACAGCACTTGAAATTTATGTCAAGGGTTCCCTGAATGTATTCAATCATCGAACCAACGTGGATATCAGTAACCGTCTGGTTTGTTTTGATATCAAAGAGCTGGGAAAACAGCTTAAGAAGATTGGGATGCTGGTAGTACAGGATCAGGTGTGGAACCGAGTGACCATCAACCGAGAAGCGAAAAAGTCAACCCGATATTATATCGATGAAATGCATCTGCTTTTAAAAGAAGAACAGACAGCGGCTTATACGGTTGAAATCTGGAAGAGATTTAGAAAATGGGGTGGAATCCCGACAGGAATTACCCAGAACGTAAAAGATCTGTTATCGTCTCGTGAGATTGAAAATATCTTTGAGAACTCTGATTTCATTTACATGTTAAATCAGGCGGGAGGCGATAGACAGATCCTTGCGAAACAGTTAAATATCAGTCCTCATCAGCTTAGTTTTGTGACAAATTCTAATGAAGGTGAAGGGTTGCTTTTTTATGGGAACACCATTATCCCATTCAAGGATAAATTCCCGAAAGAAACAAAGTTGTATGCGATCATGACGACCAAATTAAATGAGAGGTCGGAAATGAACGAATAGGATTGGAGGAAAAAGGATGAACGTAAATAAGAAAAATTGTGGTGGTTATAATTGTGTACCGGATGCAGTGTTGAAACAGTTGTTTGAGGATGTGGACAGCCTTGGCTGTATGCTTGGCGAGCTGGTTTCTCTCTATGAGAAAGAAAGCATCTTGAAGAAACATCACAGAAAGTATCTTCATGTAAGAGAATATGCAGATAAAAAATGTGTCCTCTACAAAGAAAAGATGAAGGAGATTGCAAATCATTGGATGGATCAGAAAGTCACATGCGAAGATATGGGATGTAAAAATCCTACCGATGATCCATACGTTGAAGATGTTCTGAATGGAAAGGTGGCAGAAGAGGAGTCTGGTGAACTCCCATCAGAAGAACCGGTGGAGTTTTCCAAACTTCCAAAGGGAATGGTTCTTATGACCAGTGATTCTCTTGGTGTGATGCATGATGATGTGATCTGCCTGACGGAAGGACTGGATGTGATGGTTGCCTTGTTAAGAGCAGTCATGGCGGGTTGTCCGATGAAGAAAGAAGACGTGGAGTCTGTTGTGAACATGACTTCGGATATGTCAGAAGAAGTGTTCCGACGCTGGGAGGAAGCAGAAATGATCGAGCTGGATTAGGAAGGAGACCGTTTGGATGCATGAAGAATTAGAAGTAGGAGCAAGAGCCAGACTTCCCGATGCGGAGGAAAAGCCTTCGGATGGAAAGAAAAAGAAGAAGCTACAATTTGAGAAAGAAGAATTAGATGGAGTCAGTGAAGATAAGAACGCTGACTCTTCTTCTTTTTCAGATAAAGAAACAAATACAAAAAATGCAGATACAGGAAAAAGCAGTTCGAAACGAATGAGCCGACTGGAAGAAAGATCCGAGTGTGCCAATGAAAAAGTAGAGCAGGCAAAAGAAAAACTGCCTACGAAGAAAAAGATCAAAAAGCAACGTCTTTACGATGAAGAATCCGGAAAGGGAAAAACGAAGCTGTCTTTTGAAGATGAAGTAGTTCAGCCAAAGACCGGAAAGGGGACCGTTGTAAAAGCTGGCACAAGGGCTGTGGATGCAGCAACACTTGCGGCCAGTGCAAAGGTTCATGGGAAAGTCAGTGAGGTAGAAGATGATAACCTTGGTGTAAAGTCGGCACATCAGTCTGAAATGGCTGTGGAAGGCACGGGAAGGGCAATTAAGGCTGGAATCAGGCACCAAAAGGAAAAACCTTATGACAAAGTTTCAAAGCTGGAGATGAGGGCAGAAAAAGCCAATACGAGGCTCCTTTTTGAAAAGTCCTTGGAAGAAAATCCGGAGCTGAAAAAAAGCAGGCTTAGTAAGTATTTCCAGAAAAGAGAAATAAAGAAACGATATGCGGCTGCTTATAAAGCAACAAAGAATGGTGCAGAAGCGGTGGCTATGACCAGTACGGCTATGGGAAGTCGAGCTTCCTTGGCAGTTCGGGCAAAAAATGCCGTAACTGCTTTTGCAAAAAAGAATACTGCGGTGATCGCAACTGGCGGATTCATTCTCGTGGTATTTGTGATGTTCCTTTCTGGACTTGGAACGATGGGAACCATGATCTCACAGACAGGCGGGGCCGTTGTGGAATCCACTTATCTTAGTTCTGATGAAGATATCTATGCAGTAGATGAGGCATATTCAGAAAAAGAGGCAGCCTTGCAGTCTCAGGTCAACCGTATTGAGACTACCTATCCCGGATATGACGAATACCGTTATCAGGTCGATGAGATTACCCATGATTCTTATGCTTTGATCTCTTATTTTACAGCAAAATATGGAGATTTTACGGCGGCTGATGTACAGGGAGAGATTCAAGATTTATTTGACGAACAGTATTCCATGAGAGTCTGGGATGAAACAGAGACGAGGACAAGAACGGAAACAAGAACCGGTACCAGAGATGTGACAGATCCAGAAACAGGGGAAGTGACTACGGAGGAATACGAATATGAAGTTGAAGTAGAGTACGAATACCACATTTTAAATATCCAGGTAACGAATAAAGGCTTGGATGCCATTGCTTTTGCAAGTCTGAACGATGACCAGAAGAGGCATTATCAGATCTATCAGGCAAGTCTTGGAAACAGGTCTTATCTATTTGGCGACAGAATTTTAGCCGGAAATGTGGCTGGAGGCGGTATGTCTTATGATATTCCACCGGAAGCACTTACTGATGAAAGATTCGCCAACATGATCCATGAAGCAGAGAAGTATCTTGGATATCCGTATGTGTGGGGTGGTGCAAGCCCATCCACGAGTTTTGACTGTTCCGGCTTTGTATCCTGGGTCATCAATCATTGTGGCAACGGTTGGAATTATGGACGACTGACAGCAGATGGTCTTAGGGGCATTTGTACTTATGTGTCACCGGGAGATGCAAAACCAGGGGATCTTATCTTTTTCCAGGGAACCTACAATACCAGTGGTGCAAGTCATGTTGGTATCTATGTTGGAAATGGAATGATGATCCATTGCGGAAACCCAATTCAGTACGCTTCGATTGAAACAAATTACTGGCAACAGCATTTTATGTGTTTTGGAAGATTAGATTAGGAGGAGGAATCAGATGAATAAGAAATTGGACAAAGTCCGTGAGAATATCCGTAAAACGGAGAAACAGATGCGTGAGCTGGATGAATACTTAAAAACACTCCGATTGCAGGAAAAGCAGTTGGAAGATGAAGAGATCATCAAACAGATCCGCAGCTTGAATACGAAAGATGGAGATGTCATGGATGTACTCCGAAGAGTACAGAACATGAACGCTCCAGAACCGGAAGTACCGGATTATAACGAAAGAGAGGGTATGGAATATGGTGAATAAGAAAATGAGAAAGGTCTTCATGGTCCTGACTCTGTGTTTAACGATGATACTTGGCAGTTCCATGAATGCTTATGCCTATGTGGATGAATCGGCAGGAACTGAAACAGAAGCAACCACAGAAGCAGTGGTTGTGGAAGAGGAACTTACCTCAGATACAGAGGAAACTACAGAAACAGAATCCGAGGAGGCAGATGAGGAAACAGAAGAAAGTGCTGGTGCTTTTTCTGAATCGGGCAATCTGTCTCTTTTAGATGATGTGGAGACTGATGAGGCTAAAGAACTGGAATATATGACCGTCCAGACAAAAAGCGGTGCTGTGTTCTACCTTGTGATTGATCGTAGTGCAGATACAGAGAATGTATATTTTCTCAATCAGGTGGATGAGCTTGATCTGATGGCAATCATGGATGATGCACAGAAACAGGAATATGAATCTTCTCTAAAAGAAGAACCACAGAAAGTTCCTGAAACACAGATAGAAGATGAACCGACAGCAGACGAGCCGGTTGACGAAGAACCGCAGGCGGATTTACAGACAAATAACCTTGCTTTATTTGGTGTGATCGGAGTGATCGCTGCATTGGTTATCGGCGGGTATGTATTTATGAAAAAGAAAGCAAAGAAAGACGGTGCTGACTTAGACGAAGACCTTGAATTCTATGATGATGAAGAGTATGAAAACGAGGATGAGCAGGAATCGGAATTTGCTGAAGAGGAAGATGTAGATTAATGAAATATGGAGTTGTTTTTATGGGAGTACCACCTTAGCCAGAGTGATACTTCCTATTTTATTGTCAAAGATCAAATAAATTTATGAAAGAAGAGGTAAAAAAGAATGAAGTTTTTGAAAGGAAAATTTAAGCGAGTGATCGCTGGGGCATTAAGCCTTTTAATGTTGGTTGGTGTTGTGCCAACGACAGCATTTGCTGCAGATAATACGATTTCCATGAGCTTTGGCCCTGCATATCAGTCGGATGGAACCTTGATCTGTTATCAGGATTCATTCACATCTCCGAATGGCCTGACAGATGGAAGTTCAGGAGGTACTCAGAGAAGAGTCATCATTTATGGAGATGGTGAAGAGGCATTTTGTATTCAGCCTGGGGTACCACTTAATACTGGTGATCAGTTGACAGCAAACGCTTCCGAAGCATGGAATGCACTTAGCAGTGCGCAAAGGTCTGCGATCAAACTTGCATTAGCTTATGGGAAACCGGGAAACAGCAGTGGATTATCCGGCTCAGGTGATTCTCAGTATATTGCAACGCAGATGGTAGTGTGGGAATTAGTAAATGGATGGAGAAGTACAAGTTCTTATGAACGTACCAATAATTCTGTTTACAATGCTCTTTGCAAAAACGGAGCAAATAATGAAGTGGCAACAGCATATAAACAGATTATAGCTGGAATGCAGAGTCATAAGATCACTCCAAGTTTTGCGACAGGAAAAACTTATGATATGGATTTTGCGGATGGTCAGTATACATTGACTTTAAAAGATTCCAATAAAGTGCTTTCTGATTATAAGATCAGTTGTTCAGATGAAAATGTAAAGATTGTCAGAGATGGAAACAAGATTACGATTTCTTCAAAGGTAGTGCTTGATAAAGATGTGAAGATCTCAGTTACAAAATCATCTAAGATTTCATCTAGTGCGAAGTTAGTAGCTTATGGAAGTTCTACAAGACAGGATACGATCATTGGCGTGGAAAGACCGGATGATGTGACTGCAACATTTAAGATTTCTACTCCGGCAGGAAATATGGAACTTGTGAAAACAAGTGAAGATGGCATTGTGGAAGGAATCCAGATGATTATATCAGGAAATGGGTTTAACGAAACAGTTACAACAGGAAAAGGGGGCAAGATTACATTAGAAGGTCTTTATCCTGGAACTTATACAGTTACAGAACGTGCTGCAGATTATTATGAACCACAGGAAGCAAAGAAAGTAACGATTAAAGCAGGAGAAACATCTACCGTAACATTCAATAATGTATTAAAACGTGGGGATGTGACCGTATCCAAAACATCCGAAGATGGGTTCAATGAAGGGATGAAGTTCCATTTATACGGAACCAGTGCTTCTGGTCTTTCTGTAGATGAATATGCGACTACGGATGAAACAGGAGTTGCAACATTTAACAATGTACTGATTGCAGGTGCTGGAGGCTATACACTTGAGGAAGTGGATACAGCAGTACGCTATGTCATCCCGGATGATCAGAATGTGAAAGTAAACTGGAAAGAAGTCACAAATACTTCCATGCAGAATACTCTGAAGAAATTCAATGTAACAGTGAATAAAGTGGATGCTGAAATGACAGTCAGCCAGGGTGACGCAACATTAGCTGGCGCTGTTTATGGTCTTTATAAGGATGGAGAACTGGTAGAAAGCATGACAACTGATGAAAACGGAAGTTTTACAACAGGATATCATGTGTGTGGAAACGATTGGACTATTCGTGAGATTACTCCATCCGAAGGATATCTTTTAGATGAAACTGTCTATAAAGTAGGTGCAGAGGCAGAAAATTACAAAGTAGAATTCAATTCTGCTCCGGCAATCGAATCAAAAGAGCAGGTGATCAAAGGTCAGATTTCCATTATCAAACACACCGATGATGGATCTACACAGATCGAAACACCGGAAGAGGGTGCAACTTTTGAAGTGTATCTGACAGCGGCTGGTTCCTATGAAAATACAAAGGAAACAGAGCGAGATATTCTCGTATGTGATGCGGATGGATATGCAATCACAAAAGAACTTCCTTATGGAAAATATACTGTTCATCAGACCGCAGGGGCTGAGGAAACAGAGTTCATGAAGGACTTTACTGTATTTGTAAGTCAGGAAGGTCAGGTCTATAAGTATCTCATCAATAACGCGCCTTACGCCGCTTATATCAAAGTGGTAAAAGCAGATAAAGAAACTGGAGAAACAATTGCACTTAGTGGTGCGGGATTTGAAATTTATAATGCATCCGGCGAAAAAGTGACTATGAGCTATACGTATCCAACGGTAACGACCATTGATACTTACTATGTAAGTGATGATGGGTATCTCATTACTCCACAGGTACTTCCGGCAGGTGATTATGCTTTAGTGGAAGTGCAGGCCCCTTATGGGTATGTGTTAGATTCTACCCCAATTCCATTTACGGTCACAATGGCAAAGAATGAAGAGGAAAATGGTCTGAATGTTATTACTGTAACTGCTTATGATATGGCACAGAAAGGTAAGATCACTATTTCTAAAACAGGAGAAATATTCTCTACAGTAACTGTTTCAGGGGATGAGGTTTTAAACAAAGATGGTTATACATCCCTGATCAATTGTGTATATCAGCCGGTTTATGAAGAAAAAGGTCTTGCAGGGGCGACCTATCAGGTGATCGCCGTAGAAGATGTTGTGACTGGAGATGGAACGGTACGTTATAAAGCTGGTGATGTAGTCGATGAAATCACAACTGGAGAAGACGGAACAACTACAACTAAAGAATTATATCTTGGTCAGTATCAGGTGGTAGAAGTGAAAGCACCAGAAGGATATGTATTAAATACAACTCCATCCGATGTAGAACTTGTGTATGCAGGTCAGGAAGTCAGCATCGTGGACGCAGCGACAGGATTTAATAATGAGCGTCAGAAAATCCGAATCGAAGCAATGAAGTCTTTGGAACAGGATGAAACATTTGGTATCGGAATGAATGGAGAAATCAAAGAGGTGTCTTTTGGATTGTATGCAAAAGAGGAGATTAAGGCTGCTGATGGAAGCATAATCCCGGCTGATGGACTCATTGAGATTGCTTTCTGTGCCGAAGATGGAAGCATTGTATTCCAGTCTGATGTACCATTTGGAAAATACTATGTGAAAGAATACGCAACAAATGAACATTATCTGATGAGTGGCACCGCGTATGTATTTGAGTTTGCTTATGCAGGACAGGAAATCTCTACTGTAAAAGTAGCTCTGAAAGATGGAGAGGCAATCGAGAATACTTTAAAACGTGGTAAGATCGAAGGGTTAAAAGTAGACGGAGAAGATAAAGGACTTGCAGGCGCAACATTCGGATTATTCGATGAATGGGCGACAGAGTATACAGCAGAAAATGCTTATATGACAGTCGTGTCCGATGAAAAAGGATATTTTGCATTTGAGAATGTTCCGGTTGGTGACTATGTAGTTGTAGAACTGGAAGCACCGGAAGGGTACGTGAGAGCTGATGCAAGACACTTTGTTTCTGTAACTTATGATACTCAGGTGATCGGTCTGAAAGCAATCAACTATCTCATCGTGGGAAGTGTACAGCTTACCAAAGTAGATGAAGAATATCCAGATAATAAATTAGCAGGAGCTGTGTTTGAGGTCTTCACAGACTCGGACAAAGACGGCGCGTTTGATTCTGAAAAAGATGAATGCCTTGGAACACTTACCGAAGTGAATGAAGGTGTATATGAAATGGAAGGTCTTCTTTATGGAGATTATTTCGTGAAAGAAAAGTCTGCACCGGAAGGCTTCCTTTTAGATGAAAACGTATATCCATTCTCTATTGTAAATGATAAAGAAGTGGTGATCGTTGAAAATGAAGCAGGAGTCGGATTTAAGGATCAGCCGATTAAAGGTGATATCACGATCTTTAAAACGGATGAAGCAACAGGGGATAAGCTGGTAGGTGCCGGATTCCGTGTGTTTGATGCAAATGGAGAAGCGGTAGCCGAAGGTTATACAGGAGAAGATGGGACTGTAACATTTGAGTTAAGATATGGCGAATATACAGTTGCTGAGTTTGCTGCACCGGAAGGTTATGTACTTGATGATGCTCCATACGCTTTCAGCGTGAAGGAACATGGACAGAAGATTTCTGTTGATATGGCAAATACAAAGATCAAAGGAAAACTGGTCCTTTCTAAAGTGGATGCGGAAACAGAAGAACTGTTACCAGGAGCTGGATTTCGTATTTATGATGTGAACGGTGAAGTGATTCGTGAGGGTGTAACGGATAAAGAGGGTAATGTAGAATTTGATCTTGAATTCGGAACTTACTATTATCAGGAATTTGATGCACCAGACGGATATGAAGTAGACGATACAAAGTATGAGTTTACAATCACCGAAGATGGTCAGGTAGTATCTGTCATCATGACAAATAAGAAGATTCCAGTGGAAACTCCAAAAGAGGAACCAAAGGACGAAGAACCGGAAGAAACACCGAAGACAGAAACAAAACCATCTGTTTCTACAGATAGTCCAAAGACTGGAGATGATGCAGATGTAGCATTATGGGCGGTGCTTGCGACAGTTGCTGCTCTTGCGGGAGCCGGATTGTCCATTGCGTCTATCGTGAGCAAGAACCGTAAAAAAGGAAAATAGTATGAGATCAACCATTTTTCGATGGGCTGCAATTGTCATGGCGATTATTAGCTTTGGAATTGCGGCCTATTTTGCTGGAAAGATTTACTACACAGAACAGGAATATGCCGAAGGTGATGCTGTTTATGAGGAAATCTTAGAACAGGCAGTTGTTATCAGGCCAGAGGTTCCGGGGGAAAACCCGGAGCCGGATGGCGAGGCAGAAAATCAGATAACTCAAGAAGCACAGAAAGAGGAAAGAGATTCTATCGTACCGGAAATAGATTTTGCGGCATTGAAAGCAGTCAATGAAGATGTGGTCGGATGGTTATATCTTCCTGATACAGTCATTAGTTACCCGGTTGTACAGGGAGAGGATAATTCTTATTATCTGAAACACTTGGTAGATGGAACGTACAATGCCAACGGATGTTTATTTATGGATTATAAAAATCAGAGAAATCTTATGGATGATAATACATTGATCTATGGTCATCATATGGACAGCGGAAAAATGTTCGCAAGCCTTGTGAAGTATAAGAATCAGGAATTTTATGATACGCATCCGGTAATGTATTTCCTGACAGAAGATGGAACATATCAGGTAGAACTGTTTGCTGGCTATACCACAACAGCCGATGCAGGAGCCTATATGATCTCTATTTCTACCAGAGAAGAAAAGATTGAGTGGTTGAAAGAGATGTTTCACAGTTCAGATTTTTTTGCAGATGTAACAGTATCTGCATTGGACCATATCGTAACGTTTTCAACGTGTGCGTATGATTTTCATAATGCGAGGTATGTGCTTCATGGGAAACTGACAGTCATGGAAGCAGGTGTGTAGTGGAGAAAGATATTTTTGAAGATATGAGGGAACTTGTTGGGTGTGATTTTATATCGGATCTGCCATATAGAAAAGAAGAGGTCTTTGATGCAATGGAGAGGGTACGATTTTCCGATTATCCACCCGAAAAGGTAACAGAATTTTTGGATTATGTGTTTTGAAGGAGAGGAGGAATGTGTTATCACACAAGCAGAATTTAATTTAGTGTTTGAAAAACAAGTAGAAAGATGTGAGCAGACACTACAAAGAAAAAAGAAGGAATATACGGGAGATAGTCAGGACCGTTTAAGTGCTTTTAAGGTTGCAGCTGCTATGCAGGGATGCAAACCGGAGCGAGCACTTGCAGGGATGGTGGCAAAGCATATCGTATCACTTTATGATATGTGTTATGCCGACAGAGAAACATTTGATATGACTACCTGGGATGAAAAGATCACGGACAGTCTCAACTATCTGTTCCTTTTGAAAGCAATCGTAGAGGAGGGGCAGAACGTTGGATAAGATTGAAGTAAAGATTTTAAATTGTTCTGCCATCAAAGAAGCAGAGAAAAATATGGTGTTTGCAGCAAGGCTGACCCAGAGAGGACATACGATTCATTCCATGGATGATCTGATGGAACTTTATGATAAATCCTTTAGTGAAGAAACATTAAAGAACATCGGGCATTTACCACATCCAACGGTGCAGAAGTTTTCTGTAATCACGGTTGCGATCGTGGGGGCAAGCAGAAGATTTCTGTCACAGATCACGAGACATCAGAACGAGGTGAAGTTCATGAGCGCATCATTACAGTACAGTAATTATTCGGGTAAAGCCGATTTTGCAGTGCCATATGAGATCATGACAGCAGAAGAGAACATTCAGGAATTATATATGGAGAGTTGTCAGTCTGATATGGATTGTTATGAAAGATTATGCCAGATGGGAGTCGGACATGATGCGGCAGGTTATGCTACGCCACAGGGACTTAGGAATGTGCTTATTATCAGTGCAACACCTTATCAATGGAAGCATATGATCAGACAAAGAACATGTAGGAGAAATACGGACGAGATGCGTATCGTGATGTTGAAAATCTGGAAAGAATTGTATGAACTTAGCCCGATGTTATTTGTTCCAGAACTTACAGGTCCATTTTGTCAGAGAGGAAAATGTGCAGAAGGTAAGATGACATGTGGAAAACCATTGGAAAAGAAGATGAATCCAGTGGATATTTTGCAGGCAGATTATCCAATGCTTCTGGAAGGAGGATTGCATGAAGGTTAAGTTAATTGATTTTGGTCTAAAGGATGGTCATCATCCTTTCAGACCGCATGGCAATGATGCCGGGGCAGATGTGTATATGCCCTATGACTGTACCTTAAAACCGGGAGAGATTGCAAAAATCCCTTTGGGATTTGGCATTGAAGTCCCGGATGGGTTTGCAGGATATGTATTTCCGAGAAGCAGCATGGCGGTGAAAGGGCTGGTGTGCGAACTTCCACCTGTTGATTCCGGGTATCGTGGAGAGATTCATGCCATTATCAGTAACGTGAGTAATAAAGAGCAGACAATCAAGAAAGATACGAGAGTGGGACAGCTTGTGATTACACCGATTGTCATTGCGGACTTTGTAGCTGATAAAGGGGAAGAACGCGGAACTGGAGCTTTTGGAAGTACGGGTGAATAATTATTTCTGCAATATCTGTTGACTTTTACGAAGCGGTGGTATAATGGTAGCATATTTTATGAATTATGGAGAACACGTTTATGAAGAAAGAAAAAACATGTGCTATTTTATATTATACTGCCGCAGTTTTATTTTACTTAGCAGCGGCTATTAATATCTTTGGTGGAAATGATACATCAATGGGTGTAGTGTGGTTATGCCTGGGTTCAACATTTCTTTGCCTTGGCAGTGTTTGGTTAAATAAAATGAAAAAGAAAGATGAAGAAAAATAGAAAAAAGGAGATTTGGTTATGAGTAGAAAATTAGTGGCATTCTTTTCAGCAAGTGGAGTGACTGCAAAAGTTGCAGAGAAATTATCAGATACAATTGGAGCAGATCTTTTCGCAATTGAACCGAAGGTACCATATACAAAGGCAGATTTGGATTGGATGGATAAGAATTCCAGAAGTACATTGGAAATGAAAGATCCTGCATCAAGACCGGAAATTGCAAGAGCGCGTGACAATATGGAAGAATACGATACAGTATTCGTAGGATTTCCGATTTGGTGGTATGTAGCACCAACTATTATCAACACATTTCTTGAAAGCTATGATTTGACAGGAAAGACAATCATTCCTTTTGCAACATCAGGAGGCAGTGGAATGGGAAAGACAAATGAAAAACTAATGCCTAGTTGTAAAGGAGCAAAGTTGCTTGATGGAAAAGTATTGAAAGCAAATGTAGGAGCAAAGGAACTTGATGATTGGGTTGCTGGATTGAGTATCTAATCAGAGAAAACTTTGAATTTGCGGAGGAGAACGCATATGAAATACAAAGGGACGCTTATTGTTGTTAAAGATTGTAACCGTGCGTTAAAGTTCTATAGTGATATGTTTGGGTTTCAACTGCTTCAAGACAACGATGGGAATATGGAATTGACGAATAATTTATATTTACAGGAATCGGGATACTGGGAACAATTCACAAAAAGAAGTGTAATTCTAAACAGTAATCAGTCTGAGTTGTATTTTGAAGAGCCCAACATAGAACAATTTGTAGAGCGTCTTGAAACACTTTACCCTGAAATCGAATATGTCAATCATCTGATGACACACAGTTGGGGGCAAAAGGTGGTTAGATTCTACGATTTGGATGGTAACTTAATTGAAGTTGGAACACCGATATAATCAACAAATTCAGATTTGTTGGAGGGTATTCATATGAAAAAATCATTTATGTGTAGCCTGTGCCATAACGGCATATTAGGCGGTGCTTTATATCTTGACGAAACTTCGGTTACCTACAAGACGAATAAACTAACAGTAGATAAAGCGTACAGGAATCTTGTATTACCGCTTGATCAAATCGCAGAACTTACATGGAAATGGGTTGTTTTCCCGGTGGCAACATTCCATATGAAGAACGGAGAAAAATATAAAATTCTTATATTCAACAAGCTGCGTTTCAAAAAATGGTTTCGAGAGTATTGCATACAATAAGAAATGAACAAATTCCAAGCTTACGGAGAGCTTGGAGGCAACAGAAGATTTGAATTTGTCTTGACCTTAACGCAACGTGAAGTCTTATAGTATTGATATCAAGAGATAGGAGGCATTTCATTATGATGACAATTAAGGAAATGTCAGAATTGACAGGTGTCAGTGCACGGGCACTTCGATATTATGACGAAATTGGATTATTCCATCCAAATGGGAGAAGTGAAGCCGGATACAGATTATATGATGAAAAAGAATTAGAAGTGCTTCGACAGATTCTATACTTTCGTGAACTTGACATCCCTTTACGGACCATAAAAGAAATAATTGAAAACCCTGCTCTTGACAGAAAAAGTATTCTACAAACGCAGAAAAAGATGCTGATATCAGAAAAAGAACGCTTGGAGCGTTTGATTGACAGTATCGATGTGGCATTGAAAGGAGCAAACACTATGGATTTTACGGTTTTCAACAAAGAAGAGTCATCAAAAATGTTTTCGGCTATGCTTGAACATATGCCAGATGAAATAAGAGACACAGCTATTAAAGAATTTGGCTCTGTCGAGGAATGGAGAGCGCATTATCTTAATGCTGTATCTTCTGAGGAGGTACAAAAACAGTATGCTAAGATTGTTGAGTGGTATGGTGGTAAGGAAGCGTACTTTGATACGGTTATGAATCCTTTGAGCGAGGATGTCAGGAAAAGCTATAAAAGGCGGATCGATAAAGTACTTGATAATTTGTCCAAAAAACAGACACAAGATATCAATAGCTTTGAAATTCGTGAACTGATTGGAGAATATGGATTTGTACTAAAGCAGTTATTACAGATGAAGGATGAAAAAAATATGATGCTTGCACAGGCCGAAACATATCTTGATGTGAGAGTTGCAGCGGTTACTGATGAGCGATATGGAGATGGGTTTTCCGATTTCCTTAATCGTGCAATAATAGCATTTTATGAGAGATAAGATTTAGTTTCTGTTTGTTAGGGGAAGTGTTATTATTTTGATACAAGGAAACCGACAGATTTCAATCTGTAGGGAACAGAAACTTCCAGTTTTCATATTTGTTTAATTTCTTCCCAATTATTCTTCCTTATGTGTTATACTATCGTAGGTTGGGAATAAAACGAAATATTGGAGGCAACAAACATGAGTGAAGAAACTGTAAAAATCGAAGAAACAGTTGTAGAAGCTGTTGAAGAAGTGAACGAAGAGACAGAAGTAAAAGAATCTGCTATCGAGATAGAACCATTATTTGAAGAATATGTTGATTTTGAAACATTCAGCAAATCAGATTTCCGTGTAGTAAAGGTTAAAGAATGTTCTGCTGTAAAGAAGAGCAAAAAACTTTTACATTTCGTACTTGATGATGGTACTGGAACAGACAGAATTATCCTTTCCGGAATTCATGCATTCTATGAACCAGAAGAATTAGTAGGCAAGACACTTCTTGCAATTACAAATCTTCCACCTAGAAAAATGATGGGAATCGATTCTTGCGGTATGTTAATGTCAGCAGTTCATAACGTAGCAGGAGAAGAAAAATTAAATCTTATCATGCTGGATGATGCAATTCCGGCAGGAGCAAAATTATATTAAGTAACAGGATAACAGGTAAATGCAGGCCACTATGGAGTGAAAACTTTGTAGTGGCTATTATTTTGCAAAAAATGGAGGTATTGAATGAGTAAATTAGTGATTGCCGAGAAACCGAGCGTAGCATTGGCTTTAGCAAAAGTCCTGGGAGCATATCAGCGACAGGACGGTTATATGGAAGGAAACGGATATCTGGTTTCTTGGTGTGTAGGACATTTGGTGGGGCTTGCTCAGCCGGATGCTTATGATGAAACTTACAAGAAATGGAGTAGAGAGAGTCTCCCAATCATTCCTGAAAACTGGAAATGGGAAGTGACTGACGATAAAAGAACACAGTTTAAGGTCTTAAAAGATCTGATGTTTCGATCAGATGTAGAAGAACTTGTATGTGCAACTGATGCCGGACGAGAAGGTGAATTGATTTTTCGACTGGTCTATTATCAAGCAGACTGCAAGAAGCCATTTAAAAGATTATGGATTAGTTCCATGGAAGATGAAGCAATTAAAGAAGGTTTTGATAATCTGAGAGAGGGCAGCGATTACGATAATTTGTATGAGGCTGCCCTTTGTCGTTCCAAAGCGGATTGGCTTGTGGGAATCAATGGAACCAGATTATTTACCACTTTGTATAACAACAGGCTGACAGTTGGAAGAGTGCAGACACCGACACTTGCTATGGTCGTTGAACGATATAAGCAGATTACAGAATTCCAAAAGCAGAAGTATTTCAATGTACATTTGAAAGATGGAAAGCTGGAAGTTCATAAGGAGAAGATCTTCGATGAACAGGAAGCGAAAAAGATTCAGGAAAAATGCAATGGTGCAGATGCAGTCGTAAAGTCGGTGACAAAAGCAGAGAAAAATATAAATCCACCGAAATTGTATGACTTAACGACCTTGCAGAGAGAAAGTAACCGATACTTTGGCTATACGGCACAGAAAACATTGGATTATACACAAAGCCTTTATGAACAGAAACTGGTCACTTATCCGAGAACAGACAGCCAGTATCTGACAGAGGATATGAAAGAGACTGCCGAAAACATGGTGCTGGCGGTTCAGATGACCTTTGATTTTGGGACATTTCCACCGAAAGATTATGATGTGAACCGTGTGATCAATAACAGTAAGGTCACAGATCATCATGCGATCATTCCAACGGCAGAAATCCAAAAACAGGATTTATCGAAACTCTCCCAGGGAGAAAGAGATATTCTGATTCTGATCAGTCAGCGATTGGTCTGTGCAACAGGAGAAAAACAGCGCATTTCCGAAACTGAGATCAAGGTAGACTGTGCTGGAGAAGAATTCCAGGCGAAGGGCAAGATGGTTCTGGAGATGGGATGGAAATCCTATGAAATGGAATTTAGAAACCGTCTGAAAAACAAGTCCAAAACAGAGGCAAAGGATGAGATTCTTCCATTAGTTGCAGAAGGTGATGTTTTGCATGGGGTTACGGTAACGAAGACAGAGCATTTTACAAGTCCACCGAAACAGTATACAGAAGACACATTACTTTCGGCTATGGAAACTGCAGGAAATGAGGATTTTGATGAAGATACAGAAAAGAAAGGCCTGGGAACACCGGCAACCCGTGCTTCCATGATCGAGAAACTGGTATCGTCAAAATATCTGGAGCGAAAGGGAAAGCAACTCATACCTACGGATGCCGGTATCAATCTTGTGGCGGTCTTGCCAGAAAAAGTGAAATCAGCAAAGATGACAGCAGAATGGGAAAATGCACTTATGGAAATGGAACGAGGTAAGGTAAATAGCAGGACATTTCTTACTGATATCAGTCAGTGGGTCAATCAGTTGATTGTCGATTATGGAGAGGTATCAGAGGAAGAAAAGAAGCGTTTCAGATCGGAAAAAGAGAAGATTGGCATCTGTCCGAGATGTGGAGCGCCGGTCTATGAGGGAGACAAGAACTTTTATTGTTCTAATAGAGAGTGTAAGTTCTGTATCTGGAAAGAAACAAAGTGGCTGTCTGGTATGAAGAAAAAAGTGTCAAAGAAGATGGCAGAAAGTCTTCTTTCTAAGGGAAGAGTGAGTGTAACAGGTCTGTACTCCCAGAAGACAGGACGTAATTTTGATGCGGACCTAGTACTGGATGATACAGGCGAATATGTAAATTTCAAATTAGATTTTTCAAATAACAAATAGAAAGGGTAAGTGTGAACTAAATGAATTTTGAAGGTTTTATAAACAGAGTATTAGATCAGATCAAGGAATATCTGCCGGAGTCTTTCCAGGATGCTGAGTTTGTGGTAAGAAAGCACGAGAAACTGAATAATCAGTACGCAGCATTGACCATCGATAACAGCAAATTTGCTCCGGTCATCAATCTGGAAGATTATTTCTATGATTATGAGCATGGGAGAAGTTTTCACAGTATCATGGGTGCGATTTCCGAATCTATCGCCATGGAACAGCCGGAGCTTAATTTTGGAGCACTCGCTGATTTTGATAAGGCAAAGGAACTGCTCTTTATCCGAGTAAGCAGTGCTGAGAAAAATGCGGATTATCTGAAAAATGTACCACATACCATCGTGGAAGATATGGCGATCACCTATCATCTGAAAATGAATATGGATGAAAATGGGGTTGCATCGGCTGTAGTAGCACATGATAATCTCCGTATGTATGGCGTGAGTGTAGAGGAACTTCATCAGGCGGCATTAGAAAATAGTGAAAAGATGTTTCCGTTATATACTTTTGATTTGAATGAGCGTATGCGTCAGAGTTTCATTGATGATATGAAACAAGATGGTATGCCGGATGAGATGATAGAGGAATTTTTAAAAGATTTTCCGGAATCGAGAGAAAATGCAATGACCGTGGTTACCAACGACGTAGGAGTCAATGGTGCTGCGGCTATTTTTTATCCAGGTGTTATGGATAAGATTGCAGAAACGACAAAAGGGGATTATTTTATTCTCCCTTCTTCTGTACACGAGACGATCATTTTGCCGGATAATGGTGCAATGACTGCAAAAGAACTGGAAGCAATGGTAACGGAAATCAATGCAACACAGGTGGAACCATGGGACAGACTGACAGATCAGGTATATCATTATGATCCGATTGATAGAGTTTTTGAAAAAGCAGCTACCTTTGAAGCACGAATCGAAAAGAAAGCAGAAGCAGAAAAGGCTGTGAAAAAACAGTCCATCATGGATAAGCTGGGAGAAAAGAAAGAAGCAGCTAAAACGATGATAGGTGAAAAGAAGACACCGCTTCGTACTGCAGAAGTATCTCTGTAGGAGGCTCATATGGAAAAAAAGAAAATGTTGGAACGATTAAGAAGATATGAAGAGGCTGTGTCCAGAGCAAGAAAAGAGAAACAGAAACGAGAAGAGGAGGAAGCGAACCGTTCTGTACTTGCAATGCTTCATTCCCATGAGAGAGGACTTGGAACAGGTGGTGGCTGCTTACGATGAAATTAAGCAAGTATGAACAGGAGACCATCATTAATTTTAACGAAGAGGATGAGTTTGCAGATGTTTATACGCATAACAAAAAATTGATGGAGCGTTTGGCTATGCTGGAAAAGGAATTTCCGGAAGCATGTAAATTTGTTAAGCGATATGGTTATCGTTGCAAGGTCTATCGGATTCAAAAGAATCTGATTTCTATCCGAAAACCATTCAGTGAAGCGCGCAAACAGCACTATAGAGAGGTTGCATTAGAACAAGGCAGAAAGCCTCCTTTAAGGTCAAAAAATGGAGTAATAACTCCATAAACAGTAATAAACCAATTGAGGGCAAGGGTAAGTATAGCGAGCTTATCCTTGCTTTTATTTTAGGAGCTACAGCTCCAGGAAGGAGAGGATAAATTGGCTGATAACACACAGTATCAGAAGGTAAAAGAGATTACCGATCAGTTGGAACAAGGAATACAGGATCTATTTGAATCAGAAAAATATATGTCATGGCTCCGTACCATGAGTAAATTTCATGATTATAGTCTGAATAATACGTTGCTGATCACATTTCAAAGACCAGATGCAACCCTGGTTGCAGGTTATACAGCATGGCAGAAACAATTTGGACGTCAGGTACAAAAGGGAGAGAAAGCAATCAAAATCTTAGCACCGGCACCGTATAAGGAAAAAGTTGAGATGGAGAAGATTGATCCCATTACAAGAACACCGATATTAGATGCTGATGGAAAACCGGTAAGAGAAGTACAGGAAGTGACCAGACCAGCATTTAAGGTGGTCAGCGTATTCGATGTGAGTCAGACGGAAGGACGAGAAATACCGTCTCTTGGAGTGGACGAATTATCTGGAGATGTCAGGGAATATGAAATGTTTTTTGAGGCATTGAAACGTAGCTGTCCAGTACCTATGGAATTTGAAAATATCGAAGGCAGCGCAAAAGGCTATTATCACCAGATGGAACAGAGGATTGCAATCAGAGAAGGTATGAGTCAGGTGCAGACAATCAAGACTGCGATCCATGAAATGGCTCATCAGAGACTTCATGCAGTTGATCCGCTGGATGAAAAGTCAGAAATTATCAATCAGACGAGAAGCAGCAAAGAAGTGGAGGCAGAATCTGTTGCGTATACCGTATGTCAGCATTATGGCATTGAGACTTCGGATTATAGTTTTGCATATGTTGCCGGATGGTCCCATGGAAAGGAAACACCGGAGTTGAAAGCATCGTTAAATACGATCCGTAAAACGGCAAATGAGATGATCACAGAGATTGATGGTCATATTGCTGAAATCAACAAAGAAATGGAACAGGAGAATAAGGTCACTTGCTACCTTAAGATTACGAGCTCCATGGGTTCAGAATATGAGATCAATCGTATAGCCGGTACAATCGAGAAAATAGAATCGGCATTAAAGGAAGCATTGGAAAAAGAGGTAGATAATATCCCTGAGTTTTTAGAAAGTAAAGGAATTCCTGTTTTGGTAGTCGCAAGCAGCATCGATGATGAGCCAGGCAGATATATACGTCCGGAATATGAGTATGATATTGATAGAAAACAGATATATCGTGATGGAATTGCGATCGGTCGTGAAATGACAAGAGAGGAATCTGCGGTACGATTGGCTGTAAAGGTAGATTTCTTTTTAAGAGAAACTGATAATTTTCAGTATAAAAACGAAGTTGAGGATCCTCTTATCTTTACGGAAGAGTTGAAAAATGCACTTATGGTTGGAAGCGAACGCGTAGACGAAATTTCTGGATGGTTTCAGCAGATTATGGATGAGGATTCGGATTATACAAATGAAGCAATTGATCTTGTTGTGGCAATGAAAAATATGTCTAAAGAAGGTCGTGAAATAACAAAAAGAGAACAGGCCGAGCAGCTTGCTGGTGAATTATATGAATATGCGGATGAAGTAGATCCATATGGTTCACAAGACAGTATTGAGTATGTGGAGGAATTTATCCGCGATACGACAAAGGATTTACTGGATGCAGGTGAAAAAGCAGAGGGAATTTTGAAGTGGTTGGAAGAAACACCGGTTGCAACCGCGATATTGGAAACTAGAGGTAAGGAACTTAGAGATAAGGTATCTGCATTTACGGGAATTTCTATTGAACCGAAAGCAACGATCAGTTTCTATGCGGCAGAATGCAGTGAGTTTCCAACTATGGGAGAATTTCATGATGGAGTGACTTTGGAAGAGGCGTTTCGTTTATATGATCAGATTCCGGCAGAACGAATGAACGGTATTAAAGGCATTGGCTTTGAACTTCACGATGGCAGCGAATACGACGGGCAGTATCCACTTATGGAGGCTGGACGTGTGGATGAAGAACTGATCAATATGGTACAGCATTATAAAGACAGTCCTTTGGTACAGCAGGCCATCCTTGATTGTAAGCGTATTCTGGCAGAACGAGAATTTGCGTTTGCAAAGGATATGTATGATAAGGGATTTGTTTACGAAGATTACGTTCTTTCTAACCGTATCGCTTATGAACTTAGAGAAGACGGTATTGACTTGTGGGATTTTTCGTCAGAACAGAGTAGTGTCATTTACGAAGCTGCAGAACAGGGATTGGACGTAAGCACATTTGCAAAGGCAGATTTTTCTGTAGAACAGATGGAACTGATGAAGGAGCTTTTGGAAGATGGTAACGATGTTACCAGATTTGTCAGCAATGGAAAGATACTGGATTTATCTGAAAAGGTACTTTCAGATAAGCAGGTTGCGGATATTCGATATTTTCTCAAAATAGATGAGATTCCCAAAGAATTGTATTCAGAGGAACAGTGGAAGGTGATGCAGCGTGGTATCCGAGAACGATTGGATGTAACGCAGATCGCCAACCCGAACCTGGCTGTTGTGGAAATGAAAGATATTTTGAAGGAACTTCGTAAAGAAAAGAGAGAGGCCCAGGCGGCTGAATTGGAAGGAACTTTGGGATTACAGGATAACGGAAAATATCGTTATTATTCCACACAACGTCCGATTTCACCAGGTACCTATCCAAATGGAGAAAACAAGCCGGTTTCCATTGAAAACTTTGATGAGCGTCAGCTAGTGGAAAATGGCCAGTTACAGGCTTGGGGATATTTGGAATATGCCGAACCATTGTCTCAAAAAGAGATGAAAGAATATGAATTAAAGGCTGTTTCTGCTTCTGTTACAAGAGTAAATACTCCTGAAAAGCAGACGGAAAAGAAGAAGTCAGTATTAGCGAACCTTCATAAGAAACAGGCACAGATTTTAGGAGTAAAGTCTCCTAAAAAAGAACATGTTAAGAAGAATGACAAGGAGATGCAGGTATGATGAGATTAAATGTTGAAGAAATGAATTTATTATATATGTTTGATAATTCCAGCAGAAAAGCAGCGGTTCAGGATATCCTGGACCGTTTTCCATTTCTAGAGAATGAAGAACTGAAAGAGATCTGTCAGCAGACCGTTATGAAACTGGAACACATGACAGATGAAGAATTCGATGCGATTGATTTTACAATTTATGATGAGGAGGAGTTAGATGGAGAGATGTAAATTAGGCGCGTTTATAACAAACTTAGGGAAGTTTAATGAAGGTGAGATCGTAGGAGAGTGGATCAATTTTCCAATCAAACAGGAAGAATTCCAGAAAGTGCTGGATAGGATTGGTATCAATGAAAATTATGAGGAATACTTTTTCTCTGATTATGATACCAATATCAGCGGTATCTCTGATGCATTAGGTGAATATGCCAATGCAGATGAACTGAACTATCTGGCGGCACGTTTACAGAAGATAGACTCTTATGATTATGAAAAATGGTATGCAATCGTTGAGGACGAAATGGATCTTCCACAGAATGGTGTTCCAGGACTCATCAATCTGACATTCAATATGGAGAGATACGATCTGTTCACTAATGTGTTTGATGAAGAAGATTACGGAAGATATATCATTCAGGAAAGCGGCAGATTTGACCGATGGAAAATCGAAGATTTGCTGGATTATATTGACTATGAAGCCTACGGACATGATGCGAGTACTAATGAGGGCGGCTCATTTACCGAACGCGGATATGTAATTGATAATCAGCAGTATTGGTATGAAGAATACGATGGAACTTTGGAAAGTATTCCTGAAGAATATCGATTGACAAGAAAGGAAGAGTCTATGATCGATGCAGAAAGAGATTCGGTTCAGAAAAGCAAGTTAAAGGTGCTTGTGGTAGAGCCAGATAAAGAACCATATGTGAAATTTATCGAGCCGGGATATCGTGCATTACAGCAGGAAGTTGATGGAACTATTCAAGGGGTATATCCATTTGCAGATCCGGTAGGCATTATCTGTAATGATGATGGAAAATGGATGGGATTACCTTTAAACCGCGCTCTTTGTGATGATGAAGGAAAGGTATATGATATTGTTGCTGGAACATTTGTAATCGCAGGTCTTACGGAAGATGATTATTGTTCGCTGGATGACGCTATGATTGAGAAATACACGCATATGTTTAAACATCCGGAAATGTTCATTCAGGTAGCTGGTGAAATCAGGGCATTACCAGTACCGGATCACACGATTACTACAGAACAGTTGATGGAATACGGTCATAATCCATATGGAATTGCTCCACTTCGAGAGAAGATGGCACATAAGCTGTTTGATACCGGCCTTCGCGTATATAATTTGATTCCTGGTGGCGGTGCTGAAAGAACACAGTCCCACAAGGATATTGTAGAACATGCAGAAAAAGGTGGATATTTTGCAATTGATAAAGGTCAGTGGATGATGTTCATTGATAAGAAGTCTCTGGAAAAAGTGGAGGAACTTCTGGAAGATGACTATAACATGGTCGATGGAATTATCAATAATGGAGTAAAAGAAGACAGAAGTGAAAAGAAGACTTCTGTAATGGAAAAGTTGCAGGAGAAAAAAGTGGAAGCGTCTATGATGGAAAAGGTAGATCCAAAGCAGGAAAAAACAAAAGCAATAGAGATTGAGTAAAGATAACCCGGTGTGGGACTGGACTTGTGAAAAGTCTGGTTCTGCACCGGGATTTTTTAATATTTCGCTTGTGAGCATTGGCTTTACCTTTTATAATAACACTAATATCAAAAGAAAAGAGGAAAAGACTTTAATGAATAGTATTGCAATAATCAAAATTCAATTGACAGGTATTATTGGATGTATAAAGAAATACACTTCTGAACCAACAATAACAACAATAACAAAATCCTTAAATGCTTCTATGCAGGAGAATAATTACGAAATTATTTTATTTGCTTGTAAAGAAATTGAAAAATGGTATCAAAAAAATTTACGAGAAATATTATCTAATCAGTATGTTTTTAACCATGATGTACATAAAGAAAATGCTTCATTGATAAAAAACATTATTCAAGAATTGGAAGAAAATGAGGATTTCTATAAATCTGAATTGGATTCTTTAAGAAAGCCTGATCGTGAAATGCTATTAACAGATATAGCGTTGGAAAATTTACTTAATAAGTTTCATCAAATAGTTATTCAATTACGAGATAGATATGATGATAGAGATACTTTGGATGTGTCGGATGAGTATGATGTTCAAGATTTACTACACTCATTGTTGAAATTATATTGTGATGATATTCGGCCTGAAGAATGGACTCCATCATATGCTGGAACAGCATCAAGACAAGATTTTTTACTAAAGGATGAAAAAATAGTAATTGAAACTAAAAAAACGAGAAAAGGTTTAAACAATAAAGAATTAGCGAACGAATTGATAATAGATATTGCAAGATATACAGCCCATCCAGATTGTAAAAAACTAATATGTTTTGTGTATGATCCTGAAAATAGAATAAAGAATCCAAGAGGATTTGAAAAGGATCTTAGTAAAACTACAGATGAATTGACAGTTGTGGTATATATTCGTCCATAGAGAAGAAAGGCACTTCCTAGGAGTAAAACTCCTAGGAGGAGTGCTGTTTTTTAATATTATCTTTTGGCTGGATCGGTAAAATGAAGTTCGGTTATATCCTTATATTCTGGCAATTGACTCATATAAGGCTGATATGCTTCCAAAATCAATTGCTTTTCTATTGGCGTTGAAATATAGATATCATGGCAATGACCGTTGGCTTCTAACACGTCACATGCTATTTCATAAAGTAGCTGGTCACATAATCTCTCCGCAGTATAGAGAACTTCCGGTTGCATTACGAAATTATTCATATCTTTGGTTATGCCGGTGATTAGTATGTATCCGAGTTTATCGGACCAGATAAGATCTAGGGTTTTGCTGTTCTTGATGTAATCAGAAAAAACGGTCTTGACTTTTTCGATTGCGTTCAATTGTTCTTTGGTGTACTTCATATTGATTCTCCTCGTGAAATATATTTGGCATTATGCCATAGAAATTATAAATCGTTGACGAACCGATGAACAGGTCTTGTAAATTCTACCTATTAGAGATTATAGTTCCAAGCGATCTTTTTCCTGAAGCTGTTCCTTGCCTAAAATGGCATTTACGTTAGCATGGATGGTTTGTAATTCACGGAGCTTTGCGCGTGAAAAGGAGTAGTCTTCATATTCCTGATTCTTTTTTTGTGTCAGGCGCTCTTTTTCAGCACGGAGATTTTTGAGCGAAGGAATCTTTTCACCATTGGTTAACTGTTTCAATTCTTTGCGGGCTGCTTCGTATAACATGATTTCTGATTCGTGTTCTTCACGGAATTTCTTTTGGTTCTTTGCTTTTAAATATTCTCCATAGGCCTGTTTGTGAGCAAGGTATTGTCCGCTGTTTTTAATGAGCAGATTGACGGTCTTTAGTCGATCTTCGGTAGCTTTTAATGAAATACGTTTCTCATCAAAATCAGATTGTGTGGAAGTGAGCAAATGCTCCAATTCTTCTAAAGTTCCAATACCATTTTCCTGTAAAAAAGCAAGCGTCTTTGACATCTGTTGCAGATTACCAACCTTGACCTTTTGCGCATAGAAACGATTCTGCTGTACTTTGATGTTGGATTCAATATCCACAATGAGACGGATGGATTTTGATGATGGCGTGTGTTTTGTTGCAGAAGTTTTAGTCTCAGAAGTAGCAGTAATATCGATGGTAGGTATCTTCTTTTTCAGCAGAAAATCTTGAAGATATTCTTTTTCAAAATTAGTTCCGAGTTGTCGTCCACGGATAGGTCTGTCTTTCTCAGGCAATTTATAGCTGATTCGTCCACGACTTTCATGTACTGCAATTCCATAATTTTCAAATAGCTTTTTCTGAAATTCTTCCATAGAATTGCTATCATTCAGAGTGGTAGTAATAACTCTGCGAAGAAATCCGTTCTCTGTCTCAAATTCTGTTTTGTTCGGAGAAATGCCGGCCTCAATTTTTTTGTTGTTTTCCGAATCAAGTTTTGCCTGACCTTTACGCTGCGCCCAATATTCTCGGTCTGTGATTCTGATTTTGGCAGGAGACAGTAAATCGACCTGATAGAATTGTTCCCTTTGACAGAGAATCATAGTTTCTTGTTTCAAGTATTCCAACATTTTATTTGTGGAACGATGTTTATTTCCGGCTTTGGCATCTCCAGGACGTTCCATAAAAGATTGCTGTGGAACATCGTATTTTCTGACGCTATTGATAACAATGTGTATGTGGATATTTCCGGCACTATTATGACCATCTAGATGGGTACAAATGATAGTCTGATGACCAGGAAAATTCTTTGAAGCAAATTCTTTTCCTAATTCCTGAGCACGTTCAGGAGTAAGACCATTTTCATCTTTATCGCGTGGGTCAAAGCTGATGATGTAGTGATGAGCTTTGACTTCGGAGCGTGTGTTGTTTTTATTAAAGTATGCATTGGTTGATTCACATTCTCTACCGAAATTGAACGGATCACAGTTGAGACCATCCAGTAAATATTCTTCACGTGGAATCATTTGGCCATACTCATTCAGAATCGGTTTGTTTGTAAATTCATCATGCTTAAAGCAGAGATAGTCCGTTGCTGCATCATAATTGGAATTACGGATTTTGATATGTTTAATTATTGCCACGATACTCACCTGCCATTTCTTTTACATCTTCTCTGATGGATCTTAATTCCGTAATACATTGCAAAAGTTCTTTTCGCAGCGAGAGATTCATAGCACCGCCTTCGTTGAGATGACGGGCTATCTGATTGAGGTTGCTGCCTATTTTTCCAAGATTAGAAAGAGCAGAAAGTAATTCGGGATTGTCGAAAACGTTCTCTTTTTTTAAAATGATTCGTTTATTTGTCGCAAGAGAACGACAATATTCGGATACAGACATTTTTGCCTGTGATGCTTCGGATTCAATAATTTCATACAATTCTTCGGTAACTCGAAATCCGATGAAGCGCTCTTTGACGGGCGGAAATTCTTTCTTTTTGCGTGCCATTGAAAATGCACCTCCTTTGATAAGTTGGAAGACTTAGCAAAACTGTGACTGCGCAAGCAGGAACCAAAAACGAGGGCTTGGGGAAGCGTAATCACCAACAAGTTACCATGTGGAAAAATGATGAAAATTCATTTTTGTTTAACATGGTGGAACTTGCTCTAAGTTAGAAAAAAGCCTTCTACTTTTCTGGTGGGGACGGAAAAGTAGTGATTTGGTGTGATTTTCTATAATTTTTTTATAGATTAGAAACACCAAAGCAATGGGAAAACAGGAGGTAGAAAAATATTGAAAGGAAATCGTAAGCTGATGTAATGGACAGTAAGAATTTCCAGTGCTACAATAGTGATGTACAATTGGCATGGCTTGTTGCCTCTTTTTTTTACTCACGACATTCGCAACTCCGAAGCAAAATACATCGGAATATACAATCTAAATAAAATACAATTTTCCAGATACAATAACTATAAGTGTATCGGAAATGAGGTGTATTTTACTTGGTTGATGAGAACTATATTATAGATAGAATAGAAAAACTTTGTGAGGAGAAGCAGATTAGTCGTTATCGTTTAGCACAAAAAGCGGGGATAGCACAATCGTCGATTTCAACATTATTGAATCGTAAGAGTATTCCTACTATACAAACTTTGGAAAAGATTTGTATGGGATTGGATATCACCCTTGCACAATTCTTTGCTGGAGATAATATGATGCCAGATTTAACAGAAGAACAAAAAGAACTTCTGGCTATATGGAACGATATGGATGAGCAGGGAAGAGCGTTAGCAAAAGCATATATGAAAGGTATCATTAGATCATGAGAGCAGCCAAATTGTAGGTTGCTCTTTTTATTTTGGGAGAGAAGAACGATATGAAGAAGAAACTTATTCTAATGTTATTAGCAGGGTGTATAGTGTTAAGCGGATGTGGAGCAAAGGAAAATTCGGAAAGTCATCAGGACAATGGTGTGGAAGAAAAGGAAGAATTCCAAATTGAAGTAGAATCAAAAATTGAACAAAAGGAGTGTTTCCTTTGTGGAGATGCAGATGACAGTCTGATGGGCTATTATTCAAAAAAGGAAAGTATAGGAATTGTACATCTGAATTCATTGTATATATCAGAAACACGAGTAAGAGATTTTGATGATGATGGAAATGAATTGTTCCAGCAGAAAGGATCCTCTACAATGAGAAATTCTTTCGGAGATGGTTATGGTTCTGTGACGATTAATGGAAATCCAAACAGGGGATATACCAATGTGGACGTTAGCGTGTCGGACAAAGATGAAGTGGATTTTGAACTTCTGGAAGAAAGGTTGTGCCAGAGTTGTCTTGATACGCTGGCAGGTTTTTACGAAGACCAAATTAACTATGGAGACGAAGAAAATAATGGTTGTTCCGGGTACTGTCTGATAGATTTTCAGACAAAAGAATTGTACAGATTATCTGAGCCATATCGTGGTTATACAATAGATGATTATTATGTGAAATATGATATCTGGAAAGAAGGCGGTAGTAGCGATTGGCATAGGATCAGTGTGTTTATTGCTTATTTGCCGGAGAGAGCAGCAGAAGAATAATTTGAAAAGATGAAATTTTTAAAATAATAAAATACATAGAAATGATTTATTTTATATGCTGCGATAACGCAGCGAATATTTATAATATACTTGATTTTTCGCAGCGTTTATGCTATATTTACTGTGAGGTGATTTGATGCAAACTTTAGGAGAATACTTAAAAGCGGTTCGAAATGAACGTGGATTAAGTCAGTATAAGGTTTATGAAAAAACAGGAATAACAGATTCTAGGTTGTCAAAAGCAGAAAACGGAGCTTGGAATAATATAAAACTTTCAGAATTAAAAAAATTAGCTGAATTATATAATGTTCCAATTATTCCTATTTGCATGATGGCAGGTTTTTTTGACGAGTCAGACATTGAAGAATATCATTCTGGATTTAAAAATGTTACTTTGCTGAGTGATGAGGACAAACGACACATTCAGGCAGAAATTGATTATATCTTAAAAAAGAAAGAGGGATAGAATATGATTTTTAGACTTGGAGAATTGTTTTGTGGTCCTGGTGGAATTGCTTGGGGAGCAACGAATGCTACAATTGAAAATTCCGATTTTAAAATAATTCATCAGTGGGCGAATGATTATGACGAGGCGACTTGTGAAACTTATCGGCATAATATCTGTCCTGATGCACCACAAACAGTTTATCATGAAGATATCCGCAAATTTGATATGACTAAACTTGCAGCTATTGATGCGCTAGCATTTGGTTTCCCTTGTAATGATTATAGCGTAGTTGGCGAACAGAAAGGTATGGATGGAGTTTATGGTCCGTTGTATTCCTATGGTGTTAAAGCACTAAAATTGTTTCAACCAAAATGGTTTTTGGCAGAAAACGTGGGTGGTTTAAGAAATGCAAATGAAGGGAAAGCATTCTCAAAAATTCTTACTGAATTACGAGATGCTGGATATACTATTACTCCTCATTTATATAAGTTTGAGGAATATGGGATACCACAAGCTAGACATAGAATTATAATTGTTGGAATTCGTAATGATATTCAGGTGACATATAAAGTGCCATCAACGGAACCCTATAAGAATGCAGATAATACATGCAGAACAGCAATTGAAGTGCCTCCGATTCCGGCAAATGCATTTAACCATGAAAGAACAAAACAGTCTCCAATTGTTGTAAGACGATTAGAACATATTTTACCAGGGCAAAATGCTTTTACAGCAGATTTACCAGAAGATTTGCAACTTAATATCAAGGGAGCAAGAATTAGTCAAATATACAAACGCCTTGATCCAAGCAAGCCATCATATACAGTAACTGGAAGTGGTGGAGGAGGAACTCATATTTATCATTGGGCAGAACCTAGAGCACTGACAAATCGAGAAAGAGCAAGACTTCAGACGTTCCCTGACACATATGAGTTTAAAGGAAGCAAGGAAAGCGTACGTAAACAAATTGGAATGGCGGTTCCGTGTGAAGGTGCAAAAATTATTTTTGAAGCAATTCTGAAATGCTTTGCAGGAGTGGAATATCCATCCGTTGAAGCAAATATTAATGAGTAAATAATAGCAGGGGTGAACTTAGTGTAAAAGTTCACCCCTGTAAAGTTATAGCTTCTCAATTATAATTTTGGTAGGATTTACCCATGTTACTCTGATTCTATCACCGATGGCGGCATCAATTTGAGAGAACCAATGGCCGATAGCTTTTAAATCTTTATCACCAGAGAACTGCTTGGCATATCGAGGATTGTCCTGATTGCCTTGGGCGCGAAGAACACCTTGGTATAAGCCGTCTGCTGAACTACAGTAGAAAAGGTTTTGTCCAATAATATCTTCCCCATCAGTTCCGTTTTGGTTATAAATATTATTATCATATGCCACGTCTGCAGGGATAGGGATATATCCTTCACCGTATATGATTCCGCGCGAATTTGTGTATCTGTGAGAACCCCATTCTAAATGGGCACGTTTTAATGTGATTTCATATGATGTTATCATAAAATTAGCCTCCTTAGATGAAATTAAATGTTTTTAATGATTTTATTATACAATAGCTGCAGATTTTCCTCTGCAACCTTTTTCTTTAATTGACACTCCCAGATTATCAAAACTTGCCATCCCTGTTCAGCAAGCAATGTAGTATTCTGAGTATCGCGCTCCACATTTCGATTGATTTTATTATACCAATATTCTGCATTTGAGGATGGCCATACGAAACGGCCACAATCGTGATGATGCCAGAAGCATCCATTTACAAATACAACAGTTTTATATTTGGTTAAAACAATATCTGGGCATCCCGGCAACTTTTTTACATTTTTTCTATATCGAAGTCCGTGGGAGAATAAGTATTTTCGGACGCGTTCTTCGGGTTTTGAATTCTTACTGCGGATGTGGGACATATTCATGCTCCGAACTTCTTTTGAATGATTATCTGCCATCTTTCTTAAAATTCCTTTTCAACAGAAAAGTCCATATAGAACTGTTCGTCGTCAATCTTATAAAATGTTACATCTGTTCTGCCATATGCAAGGAGATCCTGTGCATGAACATAAGCACCGTTATTGAGTTCCAAGCGCTTTCTGAAATATTCGCCTAACTGTGCATTGCTTGCTGGGGTGGTGATTGCTTTATCATTTTGTTGTTCTACACGAAGAAGCAAAGCACAATGGTCATCAGTAAGGACAATAAAGTGCTGTTTATTGAGAGGAAAGAATCCGCTTTTGGCTATCTTTGATGGTAAAGGTATGTAGGCTTCGTTTTTGTTCCGCTTGTTTCTCTGTCCCCAATTTAATCCTGAACGTTTTCCTGTTTCGTTTCCCTTGCTTGTGAGTAAGGATAGCACGATTCTGTTCTGCGCCCCTAAAGTGTCTGCTTGTGAATTCTTATTTATAGGAGATTGGTATATTATGATATCTTCTTCAATTTCTGAATATGTGCAGTAAGCAGAGCGCCTGACAGCTTCTTCAAAAACAGTGTACGCCTCGAAGGCAGAACTCTCCTGAATAGTTTCATGCAGATTCTGGAGAAATGAATTTTGGGTAAATTCTAACTCCCCAGAAAATGCGCAGACTGGAATGCCTTTTTTCAACCACACATACACATTATTCTGTAATGTTGGCTGATTGTATATGTAGCTGCAGGAAAAGTTCCCAGAATTGTTTGAATATCGGTTGCCATGCAATTTCTTAAACCCCTCATGGTAAGCAACACTGATTCCTTCATCAACAGTTGTGCCAATAATCAGTTCAATAGAAATTCCAGAGATATTTTGCTCGTCGTAACTTTTGAGAAGCCAAGAAGCCATGGCGGGTGTGGCATGTGCGGATAAAATACAAAGATGGTCAGCGCCCATTTTGATTGGGGCGAAAAGTATTTTTTCTGCAATATCCGCTGTATACATATAACACCTCCCACTTAATGTGCACTCTCAATAATATCGTAGTACATAGTATTATGTGGCAGTTTGATATTTGGAACCCATAGCTGTCTGCCGCCCCAGCCTTTAGTACCGGTAACCTGATACATCGTCAGTACAACTTTATCTTGGAAAGAAACCCCTAATTGCCAATCATTAGGAGAAAGCAAGGCTCCGGTTCCTTGTGCTACATTTCTTCCACGACGAACAATCAAAATACCTTGTCCTGCTGGTTTTTCCGATAAGATCGTATCAATAACAGACTGGAAAGCAGTAAGTTTAAAATCCGGGCTTGGAATAATGTGGCTAAGGATTTCCTTAATAAATCGTAGATTGACTTGATAGTGTGATTCGTCATTAGAGAAGTTTTCTAATAATTGTGAAATCGTCTCAATTGAATCATTATCAGGATTAAACGGATAATAATTAGTACCGCCGGAAATAATCTCAACGCGGTCATTATCCAATACACTCTTTCTGGTAGGATTAAGTCCTTCCGGATAATAGATTTTGATATCTTCAATTCCACGTTCTACTTGGGCAATGATGGAATTATTCGTTGCATTAATATCTGAAAAGAGTTTATATAGGTTTTCGTCAATAAACACTTTCATCATACCGGAATCGCGGTCATATCCAAACATACGGCTATGCTGCCACATTGTATCTGCCTGCGGATTTTTACTTGTTCTGGTGTAATAAATTGTTTGCAGACCAGGGAATGTGACACCGCGTCCAAGAGTATTGCCGCCGATGACAAAGTTACATCCTGTTTCATATTCTGAACTGTCTATATCATTCTTTCCGTTCATTATCAAAACTTTAATAGATTTTGATAATAATAATTTTTTTGCTGTTGTAAGAAATGCATCATAATTAATTTTTTCGAACTTTGCAGGAAGTAAATTATCATATTCTTTTTGAATAGCTGTTTCAAATTCTCCATCTATATTATTAATGCACCATGTAAGCTCATGGGAAACTTCATCAGCGAACTTTTGATGAACAGCCTGTCGCACACTTGGATGAAATAAGCAGTTAGAAACTTTACCGCCAGTTGAAAGAATCTGTGCAGTGCTGGCAATGTGTCTGAGCACGACAGAGCGAGTTGGATTTTCTAAAGTCTCTAAAAAAGTAATACAGTCTGGTTTGCTGGCAGGGAAAAAGAAATCACCGCCAAGGTAACTGTCACCAGGCTGAAAGTAATATGTAAACAGCGGATGCCAGCCAGATGCAAGGGTCTGTAATAAAAGGGCCTGAGGTGTGCCAGTAACCTGCAGGTATAAACTGCTGGATGCACCATTTTTAATGATATCAAGATATTTGTTTATAGAAGACTGGCGATCCTTATTCACCAATGTATTCAGTGATGCGGCATCTGCTTCATCGTCTACAATGAATAAAGGGTTTCCACGCATAAAACCTGTTGAGTTGAAAATATTTGCCCACAATTTCAAGACTCTGGCGTTCTTTTTCAGAACAACTATAGTTGGAAGAAGCAAACTGTTTTCTGTAAAAATTCTTGCGTCATTTTCACCGCAAATACAGAAACCTTTCAAATCAGCTTTTACTCTGTCTAACGTTTGCTGCTGTAATACTACATTGTCAGTTGTCAGAAGAACAAAAACTGGAAAACCGAGATCCGTAGCTTTACACATAATTCCAAACATCTGTCCAGTTTTGCCTGACTGGACGTTTCCGAACAGCAGACCAATCTCATGGCTTGTGAATGAAAAATTTTTTAAGTGTTTGTTTCCAACTTCCTCAGCAGTTTTAGAGATGGATTCAGCAAGTTTTATATTTCCGCGGTCTGTTATTTTCTTGAGATATGTTTTCAGATACTGCATTATTATTCATCTCCTTCCGGATTGGTTGGTTTAAAGGAAAGCATCCATACATCTAATGGATTACCTTCTTCATCAAGTGCAGTTTGTCCTGTCTTTTTCAAATATAGACTTTCACATCCGTATTCTTTAAGCATTTCTTGTGTAATCATACCTGAACGGTCAGTGTCAAGCTGAGTATCATTAACAGGTTTTACAAGACCAGCAGCGGCAAGGCGTCCTTTAAGCCAACGCCCCATGATTAGTTCGTCGCCTACTGCACTGAATTGTTTGTTGCCATCGCTGGTAGTATGTGCTTTGAACCAGTAACCATCATCTGTAACTACATAAAATGGCACATTTTTTTCTGGATATCCTTCTGTATGAGTGATTTCTTTGGCAACAGTGAGCTGAGTTTCAAACCAATCTCTGGATTTACGCTTGCTTCTTGGAGCTGCATAACAAACATTTACATTTGATTTGGTAAAATGTTTTCCATCATCCATGTGTCTTTCGTCATATGCAGGAACTTTAAGCGGGAGAAGGAATGAAGCATATGCGGCACAACGTTTATAAAAATCAACATTTGACTGTGGTACTGTAGTAACCAGTTCTATTCCTGTGAGAGCTGTATTTGTCTCATGGATTAGCGGCATGCCATCTATATCAGCGATGTTTGCAGATATATTTGGAGCCTTGAGGTTGTCGATAAAAGATGTTATTTCCATTACTTCTTCAGGGACGTCTGTTATAGAGGCGATTTCATATTGCCTGCGGTTTGAAGCTTCCAGTTTAATTGCACCGAGGTTTGCAGAACCAATAATAGCAGAATGTGCCACCCCATCCTTATAAAAGGCATAAAGTTTTCCGTGATACTTAAAAGTTTTTACAATTCTGATTTCACCAATGCCGGAATCTTTCCATTTTTTGTTTAATTTTAAAGCAGTATGATAAGATCCCTCTGGCATACCTTCAATATAGTACATTCCAATGTTAAGGCAGATGTTTTTAATTGCGTTTTGGTCAACAAGAGCTTCGAGCTCTTCGAGAGATGCTCTTGAAACATATCCAACAGATATGTCTACACGATCTGATTTTTTTAATTCACTTGTAAAGCAGTCAACGATTGTTTGCTGATTGTCCGATGTCCCCAGTGGTAATATATTTGAATAAAGTAACTTCATGACAAACCTCCCCAGTATTTACTAACCTTTATTATAGCAAAATAATAAATTGGTGACTATAGAAATGCAGAGTGGGATTATATTTTTTGATTTTTGTAGGATCAACAGGTGATGATTTAGGAAAAGGCTTGCTATTATTCTAAGGTTTGAATAGAATATAGAAGAATAAGGATGTGTATAGTATTCAATCGGTTGCTTATGGTAGGAGCGTGAATAAACATGGACAAATTTTCAGAAAAAAGTCTTATTTCTTTGGGGGCATATTATGTATATGGATTGATTGATCCACGCAATAAGCAGATTTTCTATATTGGAAAAGGAACTGGCAACAGAGTTTTTGAACATGAAAGAGAAAGTCTGGCAAGTCCTGAAAGTGATAGGTTAAAATTAAAAACGATTTCCGATATCAAAGCAGATGGTTTTGAGGTGGAAAAGATTATTATTAATGCAAATCTGTCTGAAGCCGAAGCCTTTGCTGCAGAGGCTGCTCTTATTAACGCATTTAATTATATAAGCGATTGTGGCTTAACTAATATAGTTGCTGGTCACCATTCTTCCGAGGCATTATCAGTCGAAGAGTATGAAAAGCAGTTTGGAGCAGTAGAATTATTGGAAGAGGATATCAAACACAAAATCCTTGTAATTAAGATTAACAGACTTTACCAACGTGGGATGGATCCGGATACATTATATGATGCGGTGCGTGGTGTATGGAGAGCATCTATGAATCGTGTAAAACAAGTCGATTATGTGTTTGGTGTTTATAATTCTCTTATTGTAGCTGTTTATAAACCAACGCAATGGTTTGTTTGTAAAGATGCAAAAGACAGACTTCCGAGACAGGATATTGTTTTGACGTCTAAGACGGAAGACAGGTTGTTCTTTGTGGATGAGAAATATGAGAAGCATGAACCAATGGATGAATCAGAAAGATTCTATCTGTATAAATCTATTGCAGGTCTTAAACTCAATCAAAGTGCACAAAATCCTATTACATATCTGAATATGTAGAATTACATAAATTTGATAATAAGGCAAAGAATATATTTAGATTATGATAGAAGACAATAGTGAAAAGACCAATCAGTGCTATGAATGAACAGCATTTGATTGGTCTTTTTTGTCCATAGGATGAAATTTACTGTGGGACTGTGACTGCAATAGCATCATTCAAATTAAATCCTGCGTGGAAATATTTCTGAATAAATTCCAGTTCATCATCGATATTATCAGGTGCTTCTTCATATATAATATGTGCACCAGTGTCCAACCAGGAACATATGTAGTAATCGCCAGTGCTGGTCTGCTCTACGGTATAATATGATTTTGCATTAGTTTCTTTGTTATGGCACAGATACACGCTTCGGCAGTAAAGACGGCCTAAAGGTTCCGGCATGATGATACGTAAAATATTTTGATCATCCTTTATATAGGAAGTAACAGTAAAGTTGTCTGTATGAATCGGACAAAGATAGTCGGCTTCATCCTTATGCATGGCATGGAAAAGATCAACAAAGAGTTGTCCTTTTTGCTCTTGTATTTCTTTCATAAGTGGAGCTGTTGCTCCATAAAAGAAATGCGGAAGCCACTTATGCTGGGTGTAATATAGGTTGTGTTCGTAGTTATCATTTTTAGGAGTCATAGCTCTGTACCTCCGGCATCTGTTTTTCTAATTTTTTCAGGAAATCGCCATTTGATACCAGTGGAGATTCAACTTTGTATCCTCTGCGTTTTAAGATACGGAATTTAAAATCAAGCAGTTCCGATGGAACGTAGAGATATTTGGCTGCCTGGAAGAAAAACATATCGTCATTCAGTGCTTCGAGTACCGCTTCATCGGTCAGTAGTAACTCAGAAGCAAAAACGTTTGCTTCATATTCCAGTCTATCGGTTGAGTCAAATAATATAATCTCATGAAATGTAGCACCGGATGCAGCTTTTGCATGTAGTACAGCATGACCGAGTTCGTGTGCTAACACAACACGCTGGTATTCTTCTGGAAGATCCGAATTAATGGTGATATGCTTGATTCGCTTATGGATGAGAAAAAATCCTTTACAACATCCTTCAAAGAGTCCCATAGGAACCAGCGACACATGGATATTCATAGCAGATGCCAGCTTCCAGGGATCAGTTTCATCATATTTCTTTTTTATTTTCTGGGCCGCATCGGCAATCATTTCAATGGTCAATGGAATTCACTTCCTTCCGGTTACAAAATAAAATGTAGATTGTGACAGTGTAAGAATATCATCTTACGTGTACTAAAGAACGGACAGCTAACAAGATTAGTTGTCTTTTTTTCTGCCATAAGTCTGCTTTGCTGCCTCTTTACAATCTAAATAAGCCTTCATAACAGCTTGAAAGTAAGCGTCTTTTGCTTCTTCGCTAATCGTACCACCAGCAAATAAAGACTGGTTCTGCTTTAACATTTCTTCAAGATCAAGAGAATCTTTCTTGCCAGCCTGCTGACGCATTTCTTCTACATATTCCATTCTATCTAAGCCATATGCGGGATCATCGATTTCATCATTCTTTAAGTATTCGGTAGAAACGCCCAGAGCCTTAGCTAGTTTATATAACTGTGCTGAGTGAGGGAAACGTTCGCCGGATTCGTAGGAAGTGATGGTTCTATAACCAATACCGGATTTTTCTGCGAGTTGTTTCTGACTCAGGTTAAGTATTCCTCTGTGCTCCTTTACTTTGTCTTTAAATGATTTCATGTGTATGCCTCCCATTCTAAATTAAGTTGCTATAAGTTGCGACTTTATTCTTGACAAACTTGCGATTAGTTGCTATCATACAATCAGCAAGAACACGCAAGAAGTAGTAACTATAAGCAAATTATAGAAAAGAAACATAAAAATGTCAAGAGGAATGTTGCTATAAGTTGCGAGTTTTGGCTAGTTAGAGGTGAGAAAATGAACAGAGTGATACTACATTCGGATATGAATAACTGTTATGCCAGTATTGAATTACTGCATCGCCCGGAACTTCGAGGAAAGCCTTTGGCAGTTGGTGGAGATCCAGAAGCGCGTCATGGTATTGTTCTTGCAAAGGATCAATTGGCGAAGAAAGCTGGTGTGAAGACTGGTATGGCATTGTGGCAGGCAAAGCAGGTTTGTCCTGATATAGTTTTTGTTCCCCCTAATATGGATTTATACTTGCGGTTCTCTCGACTTGCACATGAGATATACGGAGAATACACGGATCAACAGGAGGCTTATGGTGTGGATGAGTCTTGGCTGGAGGTGACTGCTAGTGCAAGTTATAAGGGAGATGGATTGAAAATCGCTCAAGAAATCAGTTCCAGAATCAAACGCGAACTTGGAATTACCGTTAGTATAGGTGTGAGTTGGAATAAGATATTTGCTAAATTGGGATCTGATTACAAGAAGCCAGATGCGATTACAGTAATTGACAAGGATAATTATCAAAAGATTGTCTGGCCATTGCCGGTAGAAGATCTTCTTTATGTGGGGAGATCTACACAGAAGAAATTGAATCTTTTTGGTGTGCATACCATTGGGGATTTGGCGAAAATGGAACCACAGTTGTTGCAACGTCAGCTGGGAAAGATGGGATTGGTCCTTCATATGTTTGCTAATGGAGAAGACCATACACCCGTGAATCAGGAAAATTATCATGCACCAATCAAGAGTATTGGTAACAGTACAACAACACCGAGGGATTTGGAGAATGAGGAGGATGTAAAGATCATTACCTATGTTCTGGCAGAGAGTGTATCGGCCAGACTCCGAGAAAATAATTTCAAATGCAGAGTGGTGGAGATACATGTGCGAGATAAGGAACTAAACAGTTATTCCAAACAGAAAAAGATCGCAATGCCAACAGATATAACTGGTGAGATTGCTGAAGTTGCAATGGAATTATTTCGCGAGAGCTATCAATGGAAACGTCCAATCCGAAGCATTGGTGTCAGGGGATGTGATCTTGTAGATGCTTGTTGTCCTGTTCAGTTAGACTTATTCGTTAGTCAGGAAAAAAGAGATAAACTTCACAAGATGGATATAACGGTAGATATGATACGGCGACGTTTTGGCTTTGAAAGTATCCAACGTGGATTGATGTATCGTGACCGTATTTTGTCGAAAGTGAACGCAAAGGATGATCACACGGTTCATCCTCATGGATATTTTGAAGGTGGAAATCGAACGGGAGTAGAATTATTAAAAGTGAATTAAGGTGATGAAATGTCAAAAACAAAGATATATGTGAAAGTTGCTGCTGAATTTACTCCGGAAGGACAGATAAAGCCCATGTGGATAACATGGGAAGATGGTCGTAAATTTGAAATCCAGAGAATAACGGATTGCAGGAGAGCTGCAAGTTTAAAAGCTGGAGGTGTTGGTCTTCGCTATACCTGTATCATATCAGGCAGTCCACATTATCTGTTTTATGAAGAAAATTATAAATGGTTTGTAGAAGCAAAAAATTAATGGAATGATAAGCACCTGGCAGCGCGTAAGTGCATCGGAACTTGCCGGGAGACACCCGAAGGTCGAGCTTTTCATATAAAGAAACGGACGTATACGGTATTCTTTCCCTTTGCTGTATATGACGAGAGAGAGTAAGAATTATTTAATTAGTGTAGTGATCATGAAGGGAGACGAAACTATTGAGCAGAAAAAATACGGAAGCATGGAACAGTATTCGTTCCATGTGCAGAATGGATAATATTGATGAGAAAGAGATGTATCAGAAGGCAAAGATGCTTTTGAGCATTTATCGCAGGGTCTGTTGGTCAACAATCGGACGAGCCGATCTTGTTGCAGATGAGATGTGCTATTATTGTGGTTCTGATTTGGATGGAGCCTTAATCTATTTGGAGCAATTCGCACCAGACAAAGAAAAAGACCGATTTGAAGGAAGGATACGTGCTTTGTTTGAGACCAGATGGATGATTGAACTGGTAGATACAGCAATGCTGAAAGTAAAAGAATTTCCTGAGAATGGGGATTTGTATTTTGAAATCTTGTCAAAATGTTATCTGAGCAAGTTTAAACATACAGAAAGCGAGATGTTGGAACTTCTTAATATGGAAAGAAGTAGATTTTATGATCGAAAGAAAGAGTCAATCATGTTGTTTGGAATTTCCCTTTGGGGAAGTGCGATTCCAAAACTGAAAACATTTCTGATTGAAGATGTGGAAATGGAGGAATATGAGTATGTCTGATGGTAGATTATCAAAAAAAGAATTAGCTGTAGTGACAGAGATTGTAGGTTTTCTGCATGAAAATGGATTTCCACCTACAGTCAGAGAATTATGTGAATTATTAGGATATAGTTCCACATCAACTGTGCATCATTACTTGAAGAAATTATCAGCAAATGGTGTCATCAGTTATGAACCGACAAAGCCGAGAACTCTTGTGTTCCATGGTTTTATAGATTAAGTCCGACGAAAGTCCGACATTTTTCCGACAAAAGTCCGATGAAGTTCCGACGGTTGTCCTACTGAAAGTCCGACTTTATATATAGTAAGATGTGTATGCTGGGAGAAGTACCGCATACAATTAAAATTTCATAATTAAGGTATAAATGCCTCACATCGTAATGGTGTGGGGCTATTTTTATGCCCTTTTTTAGTTTGCGTCGCGGTTTTCGCCCAAATTCGCATGGGAGGAACCGCAGATGTTAATGGGACGGATAAGAGCACCACCTTCGATTTGAAAAGTTACAAAGCAACGAACAGCCAACTAACAAATCAAATCGGAGGTAGAAAGATGATTATTAAATATGAAATCGCCTGCAGAGAAGCAGGATTAAGTGAAGAACAGACAGCAGAAATTAGGAAGTTTTTTGACGCAGAGCAGAAAAAATTGAACAGAAGAAGAGAGTCAAGAAAAGAGAACGGAGTATATTACCTTTCCATTGAAGGTATGCAGGAATGTGCCGAGTATGAAGAACAGAATACTTTTGATATTCCAGATTTGAACACAGATGTAGAAGAGATAGCAATGCGTACATGGGAATTAGAAAGATTAAATCAGTTACTTAATGAACTTCCGGAAGAAGATAAGGAATTTCTGTTGGCATGTTTTGCAGAAGAACGTGGAGCTGAATGTATGTTGGCAAGACAAATGGGTGTGAGCAGAGATACGGTCAGATGGCGTAAAGAAAAGCTGGTAAAGATGTTAAAAGAAAAATTTTTATAAAAAATTGAAAAAATCACACCAGATTGATGATTTTCCGTCCCCACCAGAAAAGTAGGAAGATATATTATCAAGTATTTTGAATGATTACTAGATAAGGATCTGCTGGGTGTGGAGCAGCAGATCCAATCTTCCTAATTGTAACAATAAATAAGGTAAATCAGGAGAATGTTCATATGGCAAGAAGAACAGATGCAAATAGAAAGAAATTTGTACGTTATAAAGAGGGTGCTGAATTATACAGCATGTGTCAGAGCAAATTTGAAAGAATGGCAAAGGAAGCAAAAGCTATTTATAAGGTAGACAAAGTTGTATTAGTTAACTGTGATATTTTTGAAGAATATCTTGAAACGTTCAGATTAGAATGCTAAAGAGTTGTTGCACTTTTCTGTTGACTTTGCGTTGTACGAAAAGTATAATAAGAATATAGGAAGTGAGGTGCGGTGTATATGGCTAAAATGGGCAGACCGAAGATAGATAAGGTCAAAGTAAAGACCATTACTATCCGAGTTACTGATGAAGAACATGCAGCTATTAGCCAGTATGCTAAAGCTCATAATAAAACTATAACGCAGATCGTGCAGCAAGGAGTTGATATGGTTATCAATCAGCGCCGCTGATGAAAAGTGCAATACCTCTTCTTTTATAAAGAAAGGAGTAGGGTATGGCGAAAGCAAGAAAAGATAATAGAGGAAGAGTCTTGCGTAAGGGCGAGACACAGCGTAAATATGACTTGATGTATATTTACACCTATACGGATCCATTCACTCATAACAGAAAGTATCTGTATTCCAAAGATTTGATGGAATTGAGAGAAAAGGAGAAGACACTAATCAGAGACCAGTTAGACGGGTTGGATGTATATGCGGCTGGTAAGTCAGATTTGAATTTTGTATTCGACAGATATATTTCAACGAAGACAGAGTTAAGATCAACGACGCATACGAATTATACCTATATTTATAACCATTTTGTGAGAGACACATTTGGTAAAAAGAAGATTGGTGATATTAAATATTCTGATGTGTTGCACTTTTATCTTCATCTTCTCAAGGAGAGAGGAATTCAGGTTAATACGTTAGAGACCGTTCATACAGTATTACGTCCAACATTTCAGTTGGCAGTACGTGATGGATTGATTCGTGTGAATCCATGTGACGGTGTAATGGCAGAAGTTAAAAAAAGACCAGGCAAAAATCATGGTGTTCGTCATGCACTGACACTTGAGCAGCAGAGAGCATTCATGAATTATATTGCGGATCATCCAGTATATTATCGTTGGAGACCGTTGTTTACTGTATTATTAGGAACCGGTTGTAGAATTGGCGAGGTTATTGGATTGCGTTGGAAAGACTTGGATTATGAGAAGAGTATGATTAGTATCAATCATAGCGTGACTTATTATCCGAGAAGTGACAACAGTTATCGCTGTGAATTTCAAGTGTCTTTACCAAAGACAGATGCTGGCATTAGAACGATTCCCATGATGGAAGAAGTGAGAGATGCATTCCTGGAAGAAAAGGCAATGCAGAAAGAAACGGGAATTAAGAATGAAATGGAAGTTGATGGTATGTCAGGTTTCATTTTCTGTAACCGTTTTGGTAATCTTCACAATCCTCAGGCGATCAATCGTGCGATTAAGAGAATTACGGAATCTCATAATTCTGAGGAAATCGTTAAAGCGAAGAAAGAGAATAGACCACCGGTTATTATTCCTCACTTTTCGTGTCATCACTTAAGACACACTTTTTGTACACGATTTTGCGAAAATGAAACGAATGTGAAAATCATTCAAGCAGTTATGGGGCATGCAAATATCGAAACTACATTAGATATCTACGCCGAAGTAACTGATATGAAGAAAACTGAATCAATTGAAAATTTATCACGTAATTTAAAGATTTTTTAAGGAAGAGTCCTTGAAAAGTGTGAGCGTGGTTGATAAAACTGTACTGCAACAAAAAATAGCCTACTGCTACTTAAGTGCAACAAAAGTTTTTCGAACAATACTTGATAATACGTGATGATTGGAAAACGAAATAAATAACAAAATCCTATAATACTTCATAATACGCGATAAAGGAAACAAACTGACGTTCTATCCCGACAATGAAATCACAGGGCGCTGCTAAGAACGAAGCAAACAACGCAGCTCAGTCTGGTGCAGCAGCTCCGGCAGAGACAAAAGTAGCTGAGAAGGTTGATTTCTCCAATGTGAAGATTGAACCAATCTTTGAAGAGATGGTAGATTTCGATACATTTGCAAAATCTGATTTCCGTGCAGTTAAGATTCTTGAGTGTGAAGCAGTTCCGAAATCCAAGAAGCTTCTGAAGTTTGTACTGGATGATGGAGAACGCAAGGATCGCGTGATCTTAAGCGGTATTCATGAGTATTACGAGCCGGAAGAACTGGTTGGTAAGACAGCAATCGCTATCGTGAACCTGCCACCGAGAAAGATGATGGGAATTGATTCCGAGGGTATGCTGATTTCAGCCGTACACGAGGAAGATGGTCACGAGGGACTGAACCTTCTGATGGTAAATGACAGAATCCCAGCAGGTGCTAAGCTCTATTAAGATGATGTAAAGATGTACCGTTTTACCAAATAGACGGGACGTA
>OGPA01000269.1_pt1 | contig 59156 bp, 50 predicted proteins | sample 1552841 | NCBI WGS metagenome assembly OGPA01 (sample SAMEA2579916, study PRJEB22360) | human gut metagenome
GAATGACCCTCAAAATATTATAAAAAATTCCCCCCCCCCCCGCCATAAACAAAATGAAGGAAAAGGAAACAAATTTTATTGACAGTTTATTTTGGAAAATTGCGATAAAAGATGATGAAATAGCATTTCGTACTCTTTTTTTTCAATTCTTCTCTCCTTTATGTGTCTTTGCTCATAGATATATCGACTGTTGGGAAACATGTGAGGACATCGTACAGGAGACCTTTTTCAAAATATGGAAAAACAGAAAAAACATAGAAATCAATACATCCAGTCGTAACTTTCTTATTACCAGCGTCAAAAACACATGTATAGATTTTCTTCGTAAACAGGAAACAGAACAAAACTGGCAGCAAAAAGAAATCGAGAATAACACGTTGCAATATACGTCTGGAGACATTTACTCGACCATAGAGTTAGAACAGATGCTCTCCACAGCACTTACCAAACTTCCAGACAATATCCGGATCGTCTTTGAGAAAAACAGGTTCGAAGGTATGACCTATACTGAAATTGCAGCAGAACACAATATCTCGGTCAAGACAGTTGAAGCTTATATGACAAAAGCTTTAAAACATCTCCGGATCGAGTTAAAGGATTATTTGCCGCTAATGATTTTGTTGCTTTGGTAATAAAAACACTCTTTAACATAGGGTTTCCCATATGTTATACGTCTAATTTATAAAAAGTAAAAGTGGACATTCATACAGAACATATAATAGCATATCTTGAAGGACGTCTTTCCAAAGAAGAAAAGGCTGCTTTCGACCTACAACTGCAATCATCTCCCGACTTCAAAAAAGAAGTAGATGACATTCGTTTCATCTGGGAAACCACGGCCGAACTCAAATTACATAAACAGATAAACACTCAGCAAAACTGGAAAAAAATCTCAAAACAGATTGCTGCAGATAAATATAAAAAGAAAATTCTGAGTTTTATTCGGACAGCAACTGCGGTATTATTAATTCCAGTTTTATTTGCAACGTATACCTTATTCAACACTGTAAGGGAATGGAACAATATACCAGTCGAACAAGTAGAACAGAATACGGCTTATGGCTTAATATCCAAAATCACACTTCCCGATGGTTCTGAAGTATGGTTGAACTCCGGCTCTTCTATCTCCTATCCTAAACGCTTTACCAAGAATAAAAGAAGTGTGCAACTGACTGGCGAAGCTTATTTCAAAGTAACATCCGATAAATCAAATCGCTTTGATGTAACAACAGCCAACGGACTGCAAGTCAGCGCCTATGGCACTGAATTCAATGTAAAAGCCTACGAAGATGAAGATAAAATAGAAGCCACTTTAGCAAAGGGACATGTAGAAGTATCAGAAATTGGACAACCGGTTTCTAGGACACTACGCCCGGGAGAACAAGTGATATATTATAAGAATATCAGCAGAATGGAAGTCGACAAAGTCAATCTGGCTGTAGAAACTTCATGGAAAGACGGAAAGATGATATTCAGACGTGCCAACATGAATGAAGTTGTACAACGTCTTGCCCGCCATTTTAATGTTGACATCAAACTGGAAGGAGAAGAATTATATGATTATAAGTATTCTGCCACATTTACGACGGAGACACTAAATGAGATTTTACTTTTGTTAGAAAAAACAGCTCCTATAAAATGTACAGTTATAGAACCGAAACAAACGTCTGATTTTACGTATTCACGACGCGTAGTTATCATAAAAACAGTAAAGTAAAAATCACCCAAAAAGAAAAAAGTTCATTTTCTCATAGGGTGTTTGCCCACACGTTACGTCTAATATCAAAATAAAGATAAATGTTATAATTGTTAACTTAAAAAAGTATTGTATGAGAATGGAAACCTAAAAGAAAAGCAGAAAAATGCCGGTCACATTTTCCTGCTTCAATCAAACAAATTACCAATCCGAAAATCTCACCTGACGAATGGTAATCCCCAACCAAGTTATTTTTCAAACCTAATTAAATTTGATAATGTGAATTTATGAAGAATTTATCAAACCCAGAAGGTTTTAAGTCAAATTTTGACTTATTACCAAAAATTCCAATGCGTATGAAACTTGCAGCATTATGTTTGACTTGCTTTTTAAGCACGGCAAGTGCAAGCTCATTGTACTCACAGTCTACTAGAATTTCTTTGGACATGAGGAATGCATCTGTAGAGCAAGTCTTACAGGAAATCGAAGAAAGTTCCGACTTTTATTTTATGTATAACAGTCAACTTATTAATGTTGACCGTAAAGTAAACATTAAAGTAAAGGAGAAATCGATCGAAACTATTTTGAATGAAATTTGTAAAGCCGCAAACATTGAATATAGCGTCAATGACAAACAAATCATTCTACGTCCGAAAAATATGGTAGCAGAAGCTACACAACAAAAGACAAAAACAATCAAAGGAGTAGTCAACGATCAATTCGGTCCTATCACCGGCGCCAACGTGTCTGTCGACGGTACTACCATTGGCACAATCACCGACATGGATGGTCGCTTCACTTTGGAGGTTCCGGAAAATGCAACATTACAAGTTTCTTTTATCGGTTACCTGACTCAGGCCATAAAAGTGGCAGGACAAACCGATTTCACAATTTCCTTGAAAGAGGATACACAAAAATTGGATGAAGTGGTTGTTATCGGTTATGGTACACAAAAGAAAATGAACTTGACAGGATCTGTAGCTACAATCTCTGCTGAAAACATTGCAACTATTCCGGTTTCCAATATTTCAAATGCGATGGCCGGACGTATGCCTGGTATCTTCTCTTACAATAAATCCGGTATGCCCGGTGCTTCTTCCCCGATCACCATCCGTGGAACCAATACACCCAACAATACAAACCCAACTTACGTAATCGACGGTGTTGTTCGTGAAAAAGCCGACTTCGATGCATTGGATCCGAATACAATCGAAAACATCTCTGTACTGAAAGATGCAGCCTCGGCAGCCGTTTATGGTTCGCGTGCAGCAAACGGTGTGATTGTTGTTTCAACTAAACGCGGTAAGAATCAAAAACCACAATTCAGCTATTCAGGATTATTCGGTACCGAACGATCGACACGCAAGCCAGAAGTGTTGAGCGCATACGATAGAACGGTGTATCTAAATAACAAATTCATGTACAACGGTATTCCTGAAACCGATACCCGTTACTACACCGCCGACGAACAAGAATATTTCAAGACGCATAGTACGGACTGGGTGGATTTAGCTTGGAGAAACCCATTCACAATGCAGCATAACCTAAGTGTCAATGGCGGTAGCGACCGTATTAATTATTACATGTCAATCGGCTATTTCGATCAAAGCGGGACATTCGATAATTTGGATTTCCAACGCTATAGTTTCCGTTCAAATGTGGATGCCAAAGTTGCTGACAATTTTACGATCGGTTTGGACGTTGACGGAAACATGGGCGATCAGAGGACTCCTTATTGGCCTTACGATTCCGACCAGGAATTGATGAATGATATGTATCGTGCTTTATTAAACTTTCCATCTACAGAACCTGCTTATATCAATGGACAACCCAATGCAACCATTTACAACTGGAACGTATTGGAAGCCATTAAGAACGGACATCGATCTAAAAAGAAGAACACCCTGAATACCAAATTAAGTGCTAATTGGGATATTCCTTGGGTAGAAGGATTGACCGCCAATGCGATGTTCAACTACCGTCGATATTATGAAAACTACAAAACCGTCGGTAAAGCCTATACGTTGTATATGCACGAAACATCCGGTGAACACAACCACATCATCCGCGATGATGCACCCGTTACCGGAACACGTACAAGAACTGAAAACGGAAACTTTGTTCGGAAAGATTTCAACGAAACCAGTTCGTACACATTAAACCTGCAATTGAACTATAACCATACATTTGGAAAACATGACATTGGAGCCATGTTCTTATATGAACAATTCGAACAATGGGGAGATAATTTTTGGGCTCAACGCAAAGAATTGCTTTCACCATCTTTGGAACAACTGTTTGCAGGTAGTGCCGATAGCCAATGGAAAGATGCTAGCGGTAACGAATCTGAAATCGGGCGTATCGGTTATGTAGGACGTGTCAATTACGGCTTTGACAACAGATATTTGTTAGAAGCCAACTTTCGTTACGACTCTTCCGTAAAATGGATCCCGGGAAAACGTTGGGGATTCTTCCCGTCAGTATCTGCCGGATGGCGTGTAACAGAAGAAAATTTCTTCAAATCAAATGAAAAACTAAGCTTCATCAACAATTTGAAACTTCGTGCATCTTATGGAACCTTAGGTAATGATGGAGGAAGCGATGTTGCTTATTACCAATATTTGAGCAAATTCAACACTGGTAGTAACGTTGTATTTGGAAGTGGAGCAACTGGCATTCTACCCGGGGTTTATCCTAGTAGAGGTATTACTTGGGAAACAACTACAACGACCGATGTCGGTTTCGACCTCGGATTATGGAACGGATTATTGAGCTTGGAATTTGATTATTTCCATAAAAAGACAAAAGATATCCTGATGGCTCGTACACGTACAATACCAGAAACGTTTGGTGCCAGCCTTCCGAAAGAAAACTATGCCGAAATGGTCAACCAAGGATGTGAGTTCTTAGTACGTCACGACAATAAAATTGGTAATGTGACCTACTACGTGTCAACCAACTTTTCCTTCGCCCGCAACCATTACACGGAAATTGATGAATCAGCTAATGCTTACGAATGGGAATTGAAAACAGGTCGTCCCATTAACTTTATCACTGGCTATATTGCCAATGGCATAGCCCGTACAGACGAAGACCTTGTCGGTTTGCCTAAATATAATGGAGGTTTCAATTGGTCAAAAGGAGACGTCATCTTGCAAGATATACATGGTGCTGGTGGTGTTGGTGGTCCCGATGGAATAGTCGATGGCAATGACAAAGCAGTCCTTTCATTATATAGTAAAGATCCTGAAATAATCTACGGTATCAGTTTAGGTGGTGAATGGAAAGGGCTTGACTTCACAGCATTCTTCCAAGGAGTCGGCCATCGTTCAATCATGTTCCCTAACCGCGGTGATACGTGGACCGAGCAAACGGTTTTGAATATCTGGTCGGATGCTTATTCTCCCGATAATATCAATGGCGAATATCCGCGTGTAGGAGGTACTGGGTCTGTAGGAGCCAATAGCCAAGCTTCTACATTCTGGCTGATGAATGGTAACTATTTCCGTTGTAAAAATATCGAAATCGGTTATACATTGCCTAAGCAATGGATGAGTTCAATCGGTGTAGACCGTTGCCGTTTTTATGTATCAGGGACTAACTTGTTCGTGTTAGACCACATCGGCATTTACGATCCAGAAAATAGTGGCGATCGCGGTGCTTACCAATATCCGTTGACAAAGAGTTTTAACCTCGGTGTTAATGTTAGTTTCTAATCATTTGAATAATTCGATATGAAAAAAATATTTATTACATGTGTAGCCATTTTGGCTTTATCATCTTCATGTTCCAGCATATTGGATAAAGAAGACCTAAGTTCTATCTCTGAAGAGCAAGTTTGGGTTGATAAAACATTAACAACCTCTTTTCTAAATGCATTATATGCCTCTATTCCGGCATGGGATACCTCCGTAGCTGATGCCTCAGACGAGGCTACTGGTGGTGGATCTTGGACAAACGGAACCATAACCCCGGATAGTCCTATCTGGTACTGGCCGTATGCAAACATCCGCAATTGTAACATTTTTATACAAAATGCTTCAAACCCGGAGGTATGTACCATTGACCGTGAACTGGCTGACCGTTTGATCCATGAAGCTCGTTTCATCCGGGCTTACCTCTATTTTGATATGGTAAAACGTTATGGCGGCGTGCCTTTGATAACAGTACCTCAAGAAATAACAGACGATCTCTTTGTCAAACGTAATTCAACCAATGAGTGCTTCGAATTCATTATTAATGAATTAAATGCTTGTGCTGAAAAATTACCCGATACATACGATGCCAGTGAATTGGGACGTATTACCAAAGGAGGAGCTAAAGCTTTCTTAGGACGAGTATTGCTGTTTCGTGCCAGTCCGCAATTCAATCCTAACAACAAGATCGAGCATTGGCAAACAGCATATGATTACAACAAAGCAACACTTGAATATCTGATCAGCCAAGGGCATGCTTTATACGAAGACTATGGTGAATTATTCTTGGAAGAAATGAACAAAGAAGTGATCTTTGCTATCCGCTATGAAAACCCGACCCGTACGCATAACCGTGACGCGGCAGTTCGTCCGATCAAATTCTCACAAAATGCTTCTGGCGGATGCCATCCGACACAAGAGGTTATCGACCGCTTCCCGACCATCGATGGTGGAATCTACACCTATGCCGATTGGGAAAAAGAAGGTAGTGGAGATATCTTTAAATTGTGGGAAAATCGTGACAATCGTTTCTATGCAACAATAGTTTACCAAGGTAGTACTTATTTCAACGAAAAAATGGAATTGAATGAAGATGCTCAAAATGACTATGCATATGGGAAAAATATGGGTACTCGAACTGGATATTATTCCAAAAAAGGTATCAACCAAAGTTTGTCGATTGAAGAATGTCAGAAATCAGGAACCGACTACATTGACATCCGCTTAGGCGAAGTCATGTTGAACTATGCAGAAGCAGCAGTAGAGGTAGGTAAACAAGATGAAGCATTCGGTATATTAAAACAAATCCGTAAACGTGCCGGTATCAAAGAAACCAGTCCTAATCCGGACATGAAAGGATTGCTTTACGGTTTGAATCCAAACATGAGTCAAGAAGAAATACGTGAAGCCGTGCGTGAAGAACGTTTCATCGAGTTGTTGTTTGAACAAAAACGCATATGGGATATGCGTCGTTGGATGATTTACGACAAATTAATGACAGGTCAAGAAAAACGTCATGCATTAGTGATGACCCAAAAAGCAGATGGTAGTTATTCCACCCATCTGTTCGACCGTGACAATACCCCTATGATCACAAACGAACAAATGTATTTCCTACCAATGAAACGAGGTGAAATGAGCAATAACCCCAACCTGGAACAAACAAAAGGCTGGGAAAACGGAACATTCGACCCACAAGCCGGCTTATAAAAACAGCCTTTTCAACTAGCTAAAGAAGACGGGAGCTAAGAGTAATCTTTTAATTCCCGTTCTTTTTACAAATAGACGTCATTTTGAACGATTCACTTACTTTTCGTTCAGAATGGCGCCTATTTTATCTCCTTTCATTGACAAATAGTCATACTTACTTGGTATAACAAGTGTTCTTTTAACGATCTTTCAGCAAGTTTTCACTTACACCAACTTACAATATACTCCTATTTGCCACTATATAGTTATAATTCATAACAAACAAAGGGGATTATTGAAACAATTTATCACCACACTTGGTTTTACAGAACATTTAGACGTATTTATTATACATAAAATACCAAAACGTCGTATATTTGCATCATAACAAAACAAAAAGAAATTTTTAAAGGAGTAAAACAATCGAAATGACAAATCCAATTAGATTCACAAAGATGCACGGGGCCGGTAACGACTACATATACGTAAACTCGATGGCTTATCCGCTGGATAAGCCGGAAGAGCTGGCCGTTAAGTTGAGTGCGCCACATACAGGTATCGGATCGGATGGATTGGTTTTAATCGGTTCATCGGATAAAGCCGATTTCAGCATGCGGATATTCAATGCCGACGGCTCCGAAGCCATGATGTGCGGAAACGCTTCCCGTTGTATAGGTAAATATGTTTACGAAGCAGGACTGACCGATAAAGAAACAGTCACACTGGAAACATTATCAGGCATCAAGATTCTACGGCTAACAATTTCCAATGGCGCAGTAACTGAAGTAACGGTCGATATGGGAATCCCGGAAATAATTGAACCATCCATTGAACTGGAAGCCGACGGACAAACGTATACCGGCACTATCCTGTCAATGGGGAACCCTCACCTGGTTATTTTTGTTACTAACATAAACGATATCGACTTGCCGGCTATCGGACCTAAGCTGGAATGTCATCCCCTCTTCCCCGACCGGACGAATGTTGAGTTTGTACAGGTTTTGAAAGACGATGAAGTCCGGATGAGGGTATGGGAACGCGGATCAGGGATTACCCAGGCTTGCGGGACAGGTGCTTGTGCTACCGCCGTCGCAGGAGTCGTATGTGGTAAGACCCAACGTAAAACCAAAGTAATCATGGACGGCGGACCGCTCACCATCCACTGGAATAAAGACAATGGAAAAGTCTATATGACCGGAGGAGCAGTTACCGTATTTGAAGGGACAATAGAAGTATAACAAAAGGATAAAAAGACAGGAATCCCCTGTCTCTACAAGACAACAACATAAAACAACAGAACGAATATGGCACTGATTAACGAACACTTCCTGAAACTACAGAACAGTTACTTATTTTCCGACATTGCGAAAAAAGTAAACAGTTTCAAGATAACGCACCCTAAAGACAAAATAATCCGCATGGGAATCGGTGATGTGACGCAACCGCTGGCACCAGCCGTTATCGAAGCAATGCACAAAGCCGTCGACGACCTGGCAACCCAAGAGAATTTCCACGGCTACGGTCCCGAACAGGGTTATCCTTTCCTGATCGACGCTATCATCAAGAATGATTATGCCAGCCGCGGGATATTTCTGGAGCCGGGCGAAGTCTTCGTCAGTGACGGTGCCAAAAGCGATTGCGGAAATATAGGCGATATTCTCCGTCACGATAACAGTATCGGGGTACTCGATCCGGTTTACCCCGTCTATATAGATTCCAACGTCATGAGCGGACGTACCGGAGTGTTGGAAAACGGCAAATGGAGCGATGTCGTTTATATTCCCTGCACGGAAGAAAACAATTTCATTCCCGAACTTCCGAGCCGCCGGGTAGATATCCTCTATCTCTGTTACCCCAACAATCCGACAGGCACAAGCCTGACAAAAGACGAATTGAAAAAATGGGTAAACTACGCGCTGGCAAACGATGTCCTGATCATGTACGATTCGGCTTACGAGGCTTACATACAGGACCCGAACATCCCCCACTCGATCTATGAAATCAAAGGGGCGAAAAAGGTCGCCATCGAATTCCGTAGCTTCTCGAAGACCGCCGGTTTCACCGGAGTACGTTGCGGATATACGGTTGTACCGAAAGAACTGAACGGCTTCACGCTGGGAGGTGAAAAGGTACAATTAAACAAGCTTTGGAATCGCCGTCAGACAACCAAATTCAACGGAACCAGCTACATAACCCAGCGGGGTGCCGAAGCTGTTTACTCTCCGGAAGGGAAAGAACAAGTAAAGGCAACGATCAATTATTATATGACTAACGCACGTATTATGAAAGAAGGTCTCCAGGGTTGTGGTCTGAAAGTATGGGGGGGTGAAAATGCTCCTTATCTCTGGGTAAAAGCTCCGAAAGGGTTCTCTTCCTGGAAATTCTTTGATAAGTTGCTTTACGAAGTCAATATCGTTGGGACACCGGGCGTAGGATTCGGCCCGAGTGGCGAAGGTTATCTGAGACTCACCGCCTTTGGCGACCGGGACGACACTTTGGAAGCAATGGCCAGGCTGAAGAAGTGGTTGTAATTAATTGAAAATTAAGGAGCAGCGGGGTTTCTCTGAATAAAGGGTATAGGGCGGAAAAGCGCATTCTGCTTATATAGCTTGCCGAAGGTACTTCATTTAAGGTTACAACAAAAATATCTGCGCCTGTCCGAGTCTTCTGCGTTTCATGAAGGCACCAGACAAAGACAGATACGCAAGGAAATTATATTTAGGTTATCTAATGAAAAAGGAGTGTATAGAAAAGCCGGCCGCAATACTCGATTTTATAGAATGTTATACCATTTGACCTGACTATGGCAGGCAGTTCTATACCCCTTTTTATTCAAGTATTAATCGGGTGAGACAATCGCCCTAATTCTTTAAGGTTATGAAAAAGATTGAAGCTATTATAGGAACACCCCATCTGTTCAATATCAGCTTTTACCAAACGGAATTACCGGTAGAAGGCTTCCTGATCTTCCAGACCGTATTCTGCGCCACCGCAGCGACAATCGTATCCGGAGGAATGGCCGAAAGGAGCAAATTCGCCATGTACCTGGCTTATACGGTACTTATCAGCGTATTGATCTATCCCGTCAGCGGTCACCGGACCTGGGGAGACGGCCTACAACAATTAGTGGAGTGTCCATTCCCTCCCTCGTGTCAACATAGACAATCAACATTTTAAACTATATACACTATGTCACTTATCATTCCTACAGATTACAAACAGACGCTCACGCCGGAAACGACAGAGCAGGCGATCCAGATGTTAAAGTTCAGCTTTCAGGAAAAACTTTCAAAAGCGTTAAACCTCCGCCGGGTAACCGCCCCTCTTTTCGTTCTTGCAGGGACAGGGATAAACGACGATCTGAACGGTGTGGAACGCGCCGTCTCCTTCCCTATCCATTGCATGGGCGACCGTCGGGCAGAAGTCGTACATTCGCTCGCCAAATGGAAACGAATGAAACTGGCAGCTTACCGTATTCCTGCCGGTTACGGCCTTTACACGGATATGAATGCCATCCGCGGTGACGAAGATCTCGACAACCTTCATTCCCTTTACGTCGACCAGTGGGACTGGGAAAAAACAATCCGCGCGGAAGATCGTAATCTGGACTGTCTGAAACGTACCGTACGTCACATCTATATCTTGTTAAAAGAAATCGAGGAAATGGTTTATCACCAATACCCTCATATCACTCCTTCTTTGCCGGATAATATCACCTTCATCCATTCCGAAGAATTACAGAAGATGTATCCGGGAACTCCTCCCCGCGAACGCGAAAACAAAGCCGCCCGGAAATTCGGAGCCATCTTCGTGATCGGTATCGGAGGCGAACTGACCAACGGCGAGAAGCATGATGGCCGCGCTCCGGATTACGATGACTGGAGTACGGTCAATTCCGACGGCTTCAATGGTCTGAACGGTGATATCATTCTTTGGAATGATGTTCTGGAATGTGCTTTCGAGTTATCATCCATGGGTATCCGTGTAGACCGTGAAGCTCTTCAACGCCAGTTAAATATAAGTAACTGCCCTGAGCGTGCCGAACTGGATTTTCATAAGTTATTGCTGGATGGGAAACTACCGCAATCGATCGGTGGGGGCATCGGACAGAGCCGCCTCTGCATGTTCTTCCTCCGCAAAGCGCATATCGGCGAAGTGCAGGCTTCCATCTGGCCGGAAGAACAGATAGAGATCTGTAAACAGAATAACATCATATTATTGTAGTAGCAAAGAATAACAAATACTATAAAATTCAGGTATTATGTCAAAGTTAAGATTCAGAGTTGTAGAATCGGCCTTCAAGAAAAGAGCCGCCGAAGTAGCCACCCCGGCAGAACGTCCGTCGGAATATTTCGGAAAGAACGTATTCAACCGCGAGAAGATGTTCAAATATCTTCCGGAAAAAGCTTATGCCAAACTAGTCGATTCTATCGACAACGGCACTCCGCTCGACCGGGAAACGGCCGATGCCGTGGCCGCCGGTATGAAAAAATGGGCGATCGAAATGGGAGCGACCCATTATACCCACTGGTTCCATCCCCTGACCGAAGGCACTGCCGAAAAACATGACGCTTTCGTAGAGCACGACGGCAAAGGCGGAATGGTTGAAGAGTTTTCAGGGAAACTCCTGATCCAGCAGGAACCGGATGCCTCCAGTTTCCCGAACGGCGGTATCCGAAATACGTTCGAGGCACGCGGTTATTCGGCCTGGGATCCCTCATCCCCTGCTTTCATTGTTGGCGATACCTTATGTATACCGACCATCTTCATCGCTTATACCGGCGAATCGCTGGACTATAAGGCTCCCTTGCTGAAAGCATTGGAAGCCGTCAATAAAGCCGCCGTCGACGTATGCCACTATTTCAATCCGGATGTAAAGAAAGTATACGCTTATCTGGGATGGGAACAGGAATATTTCCTGGTAGACGAAGGTCTGTATGCCGCCCGTCCTGACCTGTTGCTTAGCGGTCGTACGCTGATGGGTCACGAAAGCAGCAAGAACCAGCAGCTGGAAGATCATTATTTCGGCGCCATTCCTACCCGTGTCATGGAGTTTATGAAAGAGTTGGAGATCGAATCCCTCAAATTAGGCATTCCATTGAAGACCCGCCATAACGAAGTGGCTCCCAACCAGTTCGAACTGGCTCCTATCTTTGAAGAATGCAACCTGGCAAACGATCACAACCTGCTCGTCATGGCATTGATGCGTAAGATCAGCCGCAAGCATGGTTTCCGTGTCCTGTTGCATGAAAAACCATTCAAAGGAGTGAACGGATCGGGTAAGCACAACAACTGGTCGCTGGGTACCGATACAGGCATCGGCCTGATGGGTCCGGGTAAAACTCCGGAGGACAACCTTCGCTTCATCACTTTCGTAGTAAATGTTTTGATGGCTGTTTACCGTCACAACGGATTACTGAAAGCAAGTATCTCCAGTGCGACCAACGCCCACCGCCTGGGGGCCAACGAAGCACCTCCCGCAATTATCTCCAGCTTTCTGGGAACCCAGTTATCACAGGTTTTAGACCATTTGGAAAAGAGTGAACCGGAGGATCTCATGCTGGCCGGTAAACAAGGGATGAAACTGGATATCGCCCGTATCCCCGAATTACTGATCGATAACACCGACCGTAACCGTACCTCTCCTTTCGCTTTCACCGGAAACCGTTTCGAATTTCGCGCCGTAGGTTCCGAAGCCAATTGTGCCTCGGCTATGCTGGCTCTGAATGCCGCCGTTGCCGAGCAATTGAAGCTGTTCAAAGCAGAGGTAGACGGAAAGATCGCAACCGGCAAAGATAAGTTTGCAGCTATTCTGGAAGTACTCCGCAAAGACATCAAAGAATGTAAGGCCATCCATTTCGACGGCAACGGTTATAGCGATGAATGGAAAGAAGAGGCTAAACGCCGCGGCCTGGATTGTGAAACCAGTGTTCCGCTCATCTTTGACAATTACCTGAAAGAAAGCAGCATCAAGATGTTCGAGTCGACAGGCGTCATGACCCGCAAAGAGCTGGAAGCCCGCAACGAAGTGAAATGGGAAACATATACAAAGAAGATACAGATCGAAGCCCGTGTATTGGGTGATTTGACAATGAACCATATCATCCCTATCGCCACCCGCTACCAGACTTCACTGGTCGACAACGTTTATAAAATGAAAGATCTTTTCCCGGCAGACAAGGCATCCGTCCTTTCCGCCCGCAATCTGGAGATCATCGAGGACATCGCTTGCCGCACCAACTTCATCAAGGAAAAGGTCGACGAAATGGTCGAAGCCCGTAAGGTTGCCAACAAGATCGAGAGCGAACGCGAAAAGGCCATTGCCTACCACGACACCATCGTCCCGATGTTGGAAGAGATCCGTTACCACATCGACAAACTGGAACTGGTTGTAGACGACCAGATGTGGACATTGCCGAAATATCGCGAATTATTATTCATCAGATAGTTTTTTGTTGATTGTTTTGTGTTTGCAAGGGAAGCATGCTGCGAAGTATAGCTTCCCTTCTTTCATATTCCCAGAGAAATACATACCTTTGGTGCATCATTATATAAGAAAGGAGTTTACGTTATGACGGCAATGGAATTACAACAATGGAGAGAAAACTTCATCAAGGAATATCTCAACAAGATGGATAGCCTCGAAACAATGGCTAAACTGGAAAAGTATGCGAAGCGGATAATGACGAAAAAGACTATTACTTTGTCTCCTATCGCATATAGCCTTGAAGAAGCCAACCAAGAAATCGACCAAGCAGAAAAAGAGCTTCACGAAGGAAAAGGAATTAATGAAACAGGAATGCATCAATTCTTTGAGGAATGGAGAAAGAAGTTACAATAATCTGGGCACCCAACGCCCAAAGACAAGCAGATTTAGCCATGACCTATTGTCTGAAACAATTTGGTAAGAAAACAGCTCTTCGATTTGCAAATCAATTGGAGAAAGATTGTATACGTATTAAGAATAATCCATTCATTGGAGCCCCGGAATATCTGCTAGCTAACAGACCTAAACAATATCGTTCTTTAATTGAGGGATATTATAAACTCATTTATACCATAGAAAACGAATATATAATACATATCGTTTTACTATGGGATTGTCGACAAGACCCCGATAAACTCAAACAAACAATACGATAAACAAATAGAATATGAACTACGGATTTATAAAAGTAGCAGCAGCCGTTCCTCACGTACAGGTGGCAGACTGTTCTTATAATATAGGGCAGATAGAAAGCCTGATGCGTCAGGCATCGGAAAAGGGAGTCCAACTAATCGCTTTTCCCGAATTGTCGGTGACGGCCTATACCTGCCTGGACTTGTTTGCCCAGCAAACTTTACTGAAGAATGCAGAACAGGCCCTATTAAAACTCGTCAACGACACCGCCGACCTGAACCTGCTCACCATCGTCGGTGCCCCGCTCGTAACGGACAACCGATTGATCAATGCCGCCATCGCTTTCCAAAGCGGAAAGATAATAGGCGTAGTTCCCAAAACATATTTGCCGAATTACAAGGAATTCCAGGAACAGCGCTGGTTTACTTCCGCTACCGAGTTATGGGATAAAACCATCTCGATCGGAAACAACACATACCCGATGAATAGTCACCTGCTATTCACCTCCGGACTGATAAAAGTCGGTATTGAGATATGCGAAGACTTATGGGTTCCCGTTCCCCCCAGTTCCCTACTGGCGATGGAAGGAGCCAATATCCTGGTGAATATATCTGCCAGTAACGAACTGATCGGCAAACACCATTACCTCCGTTCGCTGATCTGTCAGCAATCTGCCCGTTGTATGGCAGGATATGTCTATACCTCCGCCGGTTTCGGAGAATCCAGTACAGACCTTGTTTTTGCGGGCAACGGCATCATTGCCGAAAACGGAAACCTCCTGGAAGAATCGCCGCGCTTCACCATGCAGGAACAACTGATCATCAGTGAGATCGACGTTGAAAACCTGCAAAACGACCGTCGCGTGAACACCAGCTTCATGCACGGAGCCTCCACTTTATTACCGGAGGAAACGATCGTAGTCCCGTTCGCCCTGTCCGAAACTTCCGGAGATCCGGTACTGACGCGCCCGATCGACCCGCATCCTTTTACTCCTTCCGGCAACGCCCTGAAAGAGCGTTGCGAAGAAATCTTCCAGATCCAGGTGGCCGGACTAGCCAAACGCATGGTCCATACCCACTCTAAAACGGCGGGTGTGGGGATTTTGGGTGGGCTGGGTTTCGGCTGTTCTCTGCTGGTAACCGTCATGACCTTCGATGCGCTCGGCATCCCCCGCAACCAGATACTCGGTATCACCATGCCCGGCTTCGGAACCACCGACCGCACCTATACCAATGCTTGCAACCTGATCCGTTCATTAGGTGTCACCCTGAAAGAAATTTCGATCAAGGATGCCTGTCTCCAGCACTTCAAAGACATCGACCACGATCCGTCTGTCCATGATGTTACTTACGAGAACAGCCAGGCACGCGAACGTACCCAAATCCTGATGGACGTTGCCAACCAGGTGGGCGGTATGGTGATCGGAACCGGTGACCTGTCGGAACTGGCCTTGGGCTGGGCGACCTACAACGGCGATCATATGTCGATGTACGGTGTCAACGGAAGTATCCCCAAAACATTAGTCAAATATCTGGTAGAATGGGTTGCCCTCAACCGGGTGGATGAAGCCTCCCGCGCTACCTTGCTGGATATCGTCGATACCCCTATCAGCCCCGAACTGATCCCGGCAGATGAAAACGGAAATATCAAACAGAAAACGGAAGACCTGGTAGGCCCCTACGAACTACACGATTTCTTCCTCTATCATTTCCTCCGCTACGGCTCCTCCCCTGCCAAGATTTATTTCCTGGCACAGCAGGCTTTCAAGGATAATTACGACAAAGAGACAATCAAAAAATGGCTCTATACGTTCTTCCGCCGTTTCTTCCAGCAACAATTCAAACGAAGTTGTCTGCCCGACGGCCCGAAAGTCGGTTCCGTCAGCCTTTCCCCACGCGGCGACTGGCGCATGCCGAGCGATGCGATGGCAACGTTATGGCTGAAAGAGATAGAAGGGTTGAAGTAAACAAATAATCCCTTAAAGGGAAACCGTGGGATTACGAACCCGGCATTATTAGCACAGTAGTGCTATTAAATAAAAAAGGCTACCGGAATCCCGATAGCCTTTTCATTTATATTACGCTTGCGATTATTACAAACCGAATTCCGGTTTACGGTTAATCCATTGTCCGCGAGTGAAGTCGGGGAAGTCAACCAATGCACCGCCACGCGCGATAGACATTTCTGACAAAGCGGAGATAGCACTCCATGCGGCAGCATCATAACAATCCATTGGAGCCGGACGTTTGTTCTTGATGCGATCGATCAGGTCATACATCATGATAAAGTCCATACCACCGTGACCGGCTTCTTTTGCCTGAGCATCCAACTGAGCCCATAGTTTGTGGTCGTATTTCTTGAACCATTCGTCAGAATTGTCCCAACGGTGAGGTTTAGACTGACCTTCCACATATACATGATCGCCATCGTTCATCCACAAACCATCTGTACCCTGAATGCGGAATCCCAAAGAATAAGGACGGGGAGAGTTTGTATCGTGAGTAACGATAATAGTCTGACCGTTTGCACATTTGATCATAGATGTCACGATGTCACCCAGGTTAAAACGAACCTTAGCCAACGGATGGTTTTCGCCTCCATTATCTACGATAAACTTATGCAATCCGCGAGACTGAGTTGCCATAGCAGACATAGCGACGAAACGGTTACCACGGTTGATATCCATACAATTGGCAACCGGTCCGATACCGTGAGTCGGATACACATCCCCATTACGATGTACAGAATGATTCGTACGCCACTGAGCTTCGGCAAACGCCTCCGGTCCCATACGCAACTCACCACCCTTCTGGTAAGTATAGTTCTTACCGTCATTGAATTTTACATCACGCAAGTCATGTTCATAACCGCAACCACCGTGCAGCAATTCGCCGAACAAACCTTCGCGAACCATATTCAATGCAGCCATACAATCACGACGATAGCAAACATTTTCCATGATGTTCAGATGGCTTCCCGTAGCTTCCGATACATTGACCAGATCCCAGCATTCTTCCAACGTATTGGCGGCAGAAACCTCCACGCCTACGTAAGGAACACCGGCTTTCATAGCAGCTACCGACATCGGTACGTGCCATTCCCATGGGCTGGCGATAATCACGCAATCGAATTCTTCGTTATTCAACATCTTTTCGAATTCGCGTTCGCCACCTTTGTACACTTTCGGAGCGTCAACGTTAAATTTAGCAATGTGTTTCAGCGTACGATCAATAGGTCCCTGCTGGATATCGCAGATGGCAACAATCTTATTGCCGGGAATAGCCAACACGTTATTGATGTGTTCATGACAACGAGAACCGGTTCCGATAAATCCAAAACGAAGTTTACCGTCATCTTTTCCGGCTGTTTTTTTCTTCTGAGGTTCGGGAGAACCTGTTACTGTTGTGGCAGAGGCATTACCAGCCATAGCCAAACCGGCTGCGCCAACTCCGGCAGCAGTCATTTTCTTAAGAAAGGAACGACGAGTGTTTTCCATGTTCTTTATTAGTATTTCTTTGTTAAGTGGGCAAATTTATAACAATTAATCAACTTCTCAAATATGTTTAGACAAAAAGAATCAATCAAATTTATCAATCAATAATTTGTAATCTTTCCAGTCTCTCTTTTCAGCTTCTCGAAGGTCATCATCATCTGACGCAAACGCTTCGGTTCCTTCTCTGCCAGATTATAATTCTGTCCGATATCTTCTTTTATATTGTATAACTGATAACAGTTACCCAGTCCGGAGAAACCGACTCCGTCAGGATCATCATAGTAGGCAGGATAAGGCGGAATCATCACCCAATCTCCCTGATGGAATGCATAATTGAAATAACCTTCCGTCACCAGCTCCTTACGTCCCTCTTTACTTTTTCCTAAAAAGACAGGCAAAGTATTCTGACTATCCGTCTTATCCGAATACGTCTGCCCAGTCAAAGCTGCCAAAGAAGCCAATAGATCCATCTGGCAAATCAATGCATCGGATACACCGGACTTAACGACGGCCGGCCAACGCAACAGGAACGGGATACAAGTACCTCCGGCATACAAACTAGTCTTTCCTCCACGGTAAGGGCCTGCCATCTTATGATCGCCTACCATTTCAACCGCCTGATCCTGATAACCGTCGTCCAGGACAGGGCCGTTATCACTGGTAAGAATAATCAGCGTATTCTCCGTCAAGCCCTGCTTATCCAGTTCTTTCAGAAACTCGGTTACACACCAGTCAGCTTCCAGAATAACATCGCCACGAGGGCCCATACCCGACTTACCGACAAACTTCTGGTTCGGTACGCGAGGTACATGCGGCTGATGCAATCCGTAATAAAGGAAAAAAGGGTTGTCCTTATTATCTTTCACGAACCCTTTTGCTTTTTCAAGAAACAGTTCGGCCATATCTTCATCCTTCCATTGGGCAGCCTTCCCCCCTTTCTGGAAACCGATACGAGGCACACCGTTCACGATCGATCCGGCATGTCCCACACTCGGATGCATACGAAGCAATTCCGGGTTATCTTTTCCTGTGGGTTCTCCCGGGAAATTATGTTTATAACTTACATACAACGGATCGTCGGGTTCCAGTCCGACCCCTTTCCCGTTTTCAATAAAAATACAGGGAACACGATCGTTGGTTGCCGCCTGGATAAACGAATAATCATATCCTACTTCTTTCGCTCCGGGATAGACCGTCTCATTCCAGTCTACAGCCCCATCCCCCAATCCTAAATGCCACTTACCTACCGAACCGGTTACATAACCCGCCTGCTTCATCACCTTTGGCAAAGTAACTTGTTGTGTATCGATAATCAGTGCTGCATTACCGGGAAGGATTTTAGCATCCTTGTTAGTCCAGGGATATAAACCTGTCAGAAGAGAATAACGGCTGGGGGTAGAAGTTGCCGCCGTACAATATCCTTGCGTGAAACGCAATCCTTCATTGGCTATCCGGTCCATTCCCGGAGTCTGAATACGGGTAGCACCATAACAACTCAGATCGCCATATCCCAAATCGTCGGCTACAATAATGACAACATTAGGCTGCTGCCCAGTCTGAGCAAAAGCATTTAATCCGGACAAGGCTCCTATTCCGGTTGCCACACATAGTAGATTTTTCATATTCATGTTTTTCATATATAAAAATACAGGCGTTGATTGTTATAATCAACGCCTGCAAATATAATAAATCATACGGATCTCATACTATCCGGTTTATGGATTTTGTGTCAGTGTACCCGGATAAGCGTTGATTTCCGACTGAGGTATATACTGAATTGCGAACGGACTTGTGGCCGGATATTCAGGAATACCATCGTGGAAACCGGGATAACGGCGTACCATTGTCTCTCCCACCCGGTACACGTCAAAACCACGGTCAGCTTCATAAGCCAGCTCCAGTTGTCTTTCCTTCATGATACGTTCGTGTGCATTGGTTGCATCCAGGGAAGTGTAGGCTGCATCCGGTAGTGAACGTTCGCGAACCGCATTCAAATCAGATAATGCTTTCGGATAATTGCCTAATTTGGCACTAGCTTCCGCACGTATCAGATATATTTCACCCAAGCGAGAAATGATCGGTGAATACAAATGAGGATACCCGTCCTGTTTAGAACATTTATAGCTGAAAAATTTCGGATTACCCTGGCTTTCCAGCATATAGTAATCATAATCGCCTACATACGTCTTGCCCTCATAAACAATCGAATAACGTTTATTTGCCGCATCTACCGGAGTCAGTTCATATTCCTTTGATTCGATCGTAGCGACCAACTTACCGCCCACTTCTTTCGTTTCTCCCTGGCGATATACATAGCTGGAAAGTTTTCCATCCACATATAACTCAGCGACAAAACGGAATGCAGGGATTTGCCGGTCATTATCATCCGTCTTATACTGCGGATGAATAAAGGCTTCACGAGCATCGGTTTCTTTACCGGTTTCATGCAACAAATCCATATACTTGGCACTTGCATATACTTCACCCCAGCCCTGGCCGTCGATTTCCGCATACATACTTCCTATCGGATCACCCCAGTCAGCCACATCAGATGCGATATACTTCACGGCAAAAATCGTTTCCGTCTGAGAAGGATCGTCAGGAGCCAGTTCATTATATCTCATAAATGAACTGCGATTTAACAAAGAGAACTGTCCGCTCTCAATAACGGTGTTTGCATAATTATATGACAATTGAGCAAACTCCTTATCAGGGTTCTCGAACGTACCGCTCATATACATATATACTTTCGCCAACAAAGCCTGAGCCGCATACTTGGACACATAAGTACCCGACTTAAAACCGGTCATCAGTTGCTCCGCTTTCTTCAGGTCGGCCAGTACTTGTTCATAAGTATCCTTCACGGTTGAACGATCCGGAAGATTCAGGTTCGACAGGTCCTCCGGCATACCGTTCACGATGGGCACCCCCAGGTTCTTGTCCGGTTCCTGATAGTAAGGACGGCCAAACACACGGCAAAGGTAGAAGTACATCATCCCCCGCATATAATAAGCCTGACCCAATTTGTTATCGAGCTCTACCGACTCACCCTCCTGGATCATGTTCATCAACGAACTTGTTTGGGAAATAATATTGTATGCACTATTCCAAACGGTGGAAAGGCCGGAGTTATTTACAGTATGCTGATACGTAAAATAAGTACCGAACGGATTGGTAGTCGGTTTATCCTTACAAACGTTATCGCTCGGGAACTCACCGCAATAATGAAGATGCTCGGAAGCGGTCTTCATTTTAGAATAACATCCGTTCAATAAAACATCTACGGCTGCTTCCTTATCGGCCATGATCTTATCATCCGTATAATAACCATACGGGGCACGGTCGATATCACAACTTGTAATCATTGTGGCAGCAGCAGCCAACGCTGCTATAGCTATTTTTTTCATTTCGTTTTCCTTTAATTAAAATGTAACATTCAGACCAAACATAAATTTACGCACCTGTGGATATGGAGCGATAGCGACACCGTTCTGTCCCGTCTTGCTCACTTCGTTCACCGGAAGTTCGGGGTCGATACCCGAGAAGCCGGATATAACGAACAGATTCTCACCAGAGAAGAACAAGCGCAGATGATCTATATAAGGAATCTTGGCAGCCGGCACGTTATAGCCTAATGTCAGGCTACGCAGGCGCAGATAGCTTGCATCTTCCAGGTAACGGGAAGACCCACGGCTCGACTGGCTCTTGTTTCCATATTCAGCTTTCGGGTGGGTTGCGATATCACCTGGTTTTTCCCAGCGATTCCAACCTTTCTTCAGGTTCATCTGATTGTAGTTCACATACGCACCGTCACTATCGTACATCGAACGGTCGTAGTTGAAGATCTTGCCACCTACCGAGTAACCGAATACGGCCGACAGGTCAAAGTTTTTCCAGGACACGTCTGTGGAGAAACCTCCATAAAAATCCGGAGTCTGCTTTCCTAATACAACCTGGTTTTTAGAAGCTTCCCCGTAGTTGGACGTTGTTACACGCTCGCCCTGTTCGTTTGTAGTGAACCACAACGGAGAACCCGTTTCCGGATCGACACCGGCCCATTCCGTACCATACCATGTATCTACATCATGTCCCGGCATTACGACCTTATCCATATAAATATAGGTATTCGTACCTGCATTTTCTGTGATGATCTGGCTCTTACCACCATATAGTTCGGTCACCTTATTACGGTTCAGACCGATATTTGCCGATACATTCCAGTTCCAGTCTTTTCCTTTCAAGATATCCATGCTCAAAGAGGCCTCGAAACCGTTATTCTTTACAGAACCGACGTTACGGTATACACCTGTTACACCCGTTACGCCCGGTAGCGGTACGTAATACAGCAAATCGGTTGTTTTCTTGTTATAATAATCCAGATTGATAGTCAAACGGTCAAACAGGATCGCGTCGATACCCACACCGGCGGTATATGTTTTTTCCCAGGTAAGATCATCATTTTTCACCTGATAGATGTAAGCACCCGGATCACCGTTATATCCAGATCCCAGGTTATACAATGTATATTGGGGATACAATTGTGTCGGACGGTTACCTACCGAACCGTAGCTGGCACGCAACTTCAGTTGTTGTACCCAGTCGGAAGCCTTAAAGAACTCTTCCTGATGGATATTCCAACCACCACTGACAGAGAAGAAATTACCATACTTAGCGTTCTGTCCGAAGTTAGAAGCTCCGTCACGACGGAAAGAGAATGACAATAAGTAACGGCTATCGTAAGCATAGTTGGCATTGAACAAATAAGATTGTACAGCCCATTCGCTCTGGCTACCCTTCGTCTTTTTGGGAGTTACCGCTACATCCGCCACGGAGAAGCCGGGAGCGAAACTGGCCGCGGTCTGATCCTTAATTTCCTGTGTATAGGTATTCCATTCGTAAGCCAGGATAGCATTCACCGAATGTTTGTCGAATACTTTATTGAAACGAAGCAACTGGTTACTATAAACACGATAATAAGAAGTTGTCTTATCCTGCAACAAACCCTTATCGGCCTTACCACCTTGTGAACGCGGGTCTTTATAATTCTTTAATGCCGTACTTCCGTATTTATAGTTGTTGACGGAAGCAAAAGTCAACCAATCCGTAAACTTGATATCGAAGTCGAAGTTACCCATGAATTCATAGGAAGTTTTCTTTTCGTAATTCCACTGGTTATCATACAAATAGTTTGTTGCATCACTATTTACCCAGTTCGTCGGTTTATACTGTTGTATCAGTTCACCGTTCTCATCATAGGGTGAGTCCCAGGGGAAATCGACATACATGATAGAACTGATATCGTGTTGCTGGTCCATGATGTCGCTACGGGTAGCCCATACCTTCGGTTTGATAGTCAACCAGTCTGTAGCCTTGTAATCGACATTGAAACGCAGATTATAACGAGTATAGTCATATCCCTTTACGGCACCATCCTCATCATAAACACCGATCGAAGCATAGGTCTTGATATTTTCAGAACCACCGGATACCGACAGGTTATAATCCTGTGCCAGTCCCAGATGCGTACCTTCTTTCCACCAGTCGAAATTACGGTCGCGCAAATCCGGAGTAAAGTAAGAAGGAATAGCTCCCTTATTGGCAAATGAATTATAATAATCATATAATTCAGCACCATCCATCATATCCAGATTACCGCGGTGCAACTGGTTGACACCCAGTTTTACGGAAGCGTTGATCGTAGCCTTACCTGTCTTACCTTTCTTGGTAGTTACAACGATTACACCATTCGCACCTTGCGAACCGTAAATAGCAGTCGAAGCCGCATCTTTCAAAATAGACATCGACTCTATATCGGCAGGGTTCAAACTTCCGGCACTACTACCAACGATTACTCCATCTACAATCCACAACGGGTCTGTACTACCGTTTACCGTAGATTTACCACGGATCACAACTTTACCCGCAGCCCCCGGTTGTCCTCCACCGGTAGTTACATATACACCAGGAGCCTTGCCCGACAACAGGTTTTCTACCGTAGGGGAAGTCGAGTCCATCAGTTTTTCATTGCTGATTACCTGCATGGCACCTGTCAGACTCTCTTTCTTCTGGACCGTATAACCCACCACTACCACTTCATCAAGGTTCTGGGTATCTTCCTTGATCTTGATCTTCATCTCGCTTGCCGCCTTTACCTCTATCGGCAAATAACCGATATAAGAGACTACCAATGTGGCGCCTGCCGGAGCTTCCATTGTGAAATTACCGTCGAAATCCGTACTAGTACCGTTCGTAGTACCTTTTACGATAACATTAGCACCGATAACCGGGTCGCCTGTAACTGCATCATAAACAGTACCAGTTATTTTTATCTCTTGCTGAGTAACCTGTTTTTCAAAAGATTTAATCGATTCAGGTTTAGAATTAACCTTGTAAACGACAATTCGGTTGTCGTTTACAATAAAATCAGCATGCTGATTTTTCAATGCAATCCTTAGGATTTCTTCGACCGACCGATTCCTCATATCAAGAGAAACCCGCTCGTTCAGGTCGATATCGTTGTTACGGATGAGGAAAGTGTAATCGAACTTCTGCTCTATCAGTTCGAACAGTTCTTTTAAACTTGCACTTTCCATCTGGACAGACATGATATGAGTCTGTAATTCTGACGCAGAAGCGGCTCCGGATACTAAAGGTAAACCAGCGATCATACATGCTGTAGCCATTAGCTTCCCGGTCTTTTTTAGATAGTTCATTTCTAAAATGTTAGATTTAAATTATGATTAGTTGTTCTCTGTAAGTAATTATATTCTAAGTTAGATTAAGATATCATTTGTCTTCTATTATAAATTCGTTACCGACCTGTTTCCAGGTATATTTCTTCTCCACATCGACTTCCCGGAGTATATAATCCAGCGTCTGGTCGGTGGAGAAACTACCCGAAAATATTTCCTTATGCAAAGACTTACTATTGATACGGATCTGTACGTTGAATTTTCTTTCCAGATCCCTCGCTATCCGGTCGAAAGGCTGTTCGTCGAACTCGATCCGGCCATTGGTCCAGGCATAAATAGAAGCGCCATCCACTTTCGACATTTTAACCTGGCTCGTCTCTTTATTATAGCTGATCATCCGGTTCGGAACCAGAACGATATCTTTATCTTTCTCTTCCTTATCATCATCGGCCAGATGAACATTTACCTTTCCGCAAACCAGCGCTACATCTATCGTTTCCTCATTATCATAGGCCTTGACGTTAAAGCTAGTTCCCAGCACCCTGATATCCAGCTTCCCTAACTTCACAACAAAAGGACGCAAAGAATCTTTTGCCACCTCAAAATAAGCCTCACCGGTTAGCAATACTTCCCTGTTCTGCTTCGTAAAGTCCATATTATATTTTAAGGAAGATCCGGCATTCACCCACACAACCGAATGATCCGGTAAGACGACTTTCGATTGAGAGCCCGCAGGAGTAACCGTTTCAAACCAGGCTATCTGTTCCTTTTCCGGTTTCCGGTCACTTTTTCCTGCATAATAAGATGTCGTGCTTATTGCCACAACCAACAATACAGAAGCAGCCACCTTTCCCCAGATACGCCAGTTAAAGAATCTGTTTTCTTTTATCGGAAGAGTTTTTCCGGTCAGATTCCCGAAGTGATCCCTGAAATCGGCTTTCATGTTCGACTTGAACAGAGGTACACGTGCAATAGCCCACCAGTCGGCCATCTCAGAAAACTTTCCCTTATTTGCTTCATCGGCTTCGAGCCAAAGCAACAATTCCTTTTCTTCGGTTTCAGACAGTTCACCGGCGAAATAGTCCAGTAGTAGATTTTCAATATGTTTTTCTTCTGTATTCATATATAATTACAACCGTGTTAATCCACCCGGTTTCCATTATATACACACATTTTGGAGATTGTGTTTAAAAGAAAAGCATTTATTTTTGAGAAAAATTAAAAATAAGCAAGAATAAAGGGTAATAGTCACCCAGAAGTGTCTTTAACTTTGATAATCCGATCTTAATCTGTACCCTGACCGTGCTAGGACTGATATGATTGCATTCGGCAATTTCATCATACGATTTATTATGATAGAGATATTGCACAAAAATATCACGGCATTTATCCGGTAGCAGATTTACCGCTGAATAAATCCGTTCTTCAAACTCCTTGTTCTCCAGATAAGCTAAAGGATGGGACTCTTCACCGATCTGTTGTTCCTGAATAGTCAACAAATGCTCCTGCACGTCCGACATGGAAACCACTTGAAGACGTTGCTGGCGAAGATGGTTAAGGCATCGGTTCTGTACGGCACGTATCAAGTAAGCCCGTACCGGATATGTTAGTGTGGAACGATTGTTCCACACATTTATAAATACATCATTCACAACTTCGCGGGATGCTTCGGCATTAAATATATATTTGGTAGCCACTGCACAAAGATAGACATAGCAAGTCGAATACAGCTCTTCAAAGGCTTTGATATCTCCTTCGTTTATACGCGCAACTATATCTTCTTTTATTTCTGGCATTTACATCAGTTCTAATTCATAACACCGCACAAAAATAATTAAAATCCGCGAAGAATCAGGCTCTTTACGGTTACTTTTTAGCCGGCTTCTGATTTCCGGCTTCTACCCGCTTCTTATTCCGCCAGTAACTGCCGTCGCGTTTGCTACCGAACATATTCCGGCGCTTGGATTCCTGCTTGATGGCTTCTTTTTTATCGGCTACGGCCGCTTTTACTTCCGCCGTTTCAAATTCGTTTCCCCCGGCAACAGGTATTTGCTTACCGATCAGTTTCTGTATATCCTTCAGGTATGGAACTTCTTCGGCATCACAGAAAGAATAAGCGACTCCGCTACGTCCGGCACGACCTGTACGGCCAATACGGTGTACATACGTTTCCGGCACATTGGGCAGTTCGTAATTGATCACATGCGAAAGATGATCCACGTCGATACCGCGGGCAGCAATATCCGTTGCGATCAGTACACGGGTCGTATGATCCTTAAAGTTGGTCAACGCACGCTGGCGGGCCGTCTGGCTCTTGTTTCCATGAATGGCTTCCGCTCCGATATTCGCTTTCGCCAGGACGCGGGCTACTTTATCCGCCCCATGCTTCGTCCGGGTAAATACCAGTACCGATTCCAACGAAGAATCTTTCAACAAATGAGTAAGCAGACTTACTTTCTCCCCCTTTTCTACAAAATAAACGGATTGGTCGATCTTATCCACCGTCGATGAAGCCGGTGTGACCTCTACCTTCCGGGGCTCTACCAGGATTGTTCCGGCAAGACGTTCTATTTCGGGAGGCATAGTAGCCGAGAAAAACAACGACTGGCGTTTCTTCGGCAATAGGGGCAGGATACGCTTGATATCATGAATAAATCCCATATCGAGCATACGGTCGGCTTCATCCAACACGAAATAATCGAGAGACTTCAGGCTGATAAAGCCCTGGTTGATCAGATCGAGCAAACGTCCGGGTGTTGCTATCAGCACATCCACTCCTTGTTTAAGAGCATCTGTCTGCGGCTTCTGTCCTACTCCTCCGAATATGACCGTGTGTTTCACTCCTGCATATTTTCCGTATGCGGTGAAGCTTTCACCGATCTGGATAGCCAGTTCGCGGGTTGGTGTAAGTATCAATGCTTTAACGCCACGAACCTTACCGTTCATACGTTCATTATACAAATTCTGGATAATAGGTATAGAGAATGCGGCAGTTTTACCTGTTCCGGTCTGCGCACAACCTAATAAGTCATATCCGTCTAAAACGTAGGGAATTGCTTCTGCTTGTATAGGGGTTGGAGTTGTATAACCTTCTTTCATAAGAGCTTTTTGTATCGGCTCTATCAATTCTAATTGTTCAAATGTCATTTAATAATAATGTTGAGCCGTCACGGCTCGTTAAATAAATAATGGGACAAAGATAGTCAAATATTGCCACAAAGCCTCATTCGTGGGAAATTTATTACGGATGTGTGGCAATTGAACGGAGGCTAAAGCCGTGCAAAGACAGATACGACACCATTACAATTATTATAAGTAATGGCAGGAGGCCGGAAATATGCAAAACATAGTTTTGCCATGAAGAAAACTATGTTTTCCAAGGGAGAAAACCCTATTTTACAGTTTTTCACATCTTACTTCCCCTCCTTTTTGTGCGGCTGGTGCGAGGAGACGTATCTTTGCGGTTGTCTTAAGTGGTTATTTAGAAATTATACTATCTTTGTGAATTGATTTTTGGATGATGAAAGAGTTACAGTTGCTGTTAAAGAAGTTTTTTGGGTATACTTCTTTCCGCCCGTTACAGGCGGAGATCATACAACGTATTTTGAGGAAAGAGGATTCGCTGGTGCTGATGCCTACCGGTGGAGGAAAATCAATTTGTTTTCAGTTACCAGCCATTTATATGCCGGGAACAGCTGTCGTTATCTCCCCTTTGATCGCCTTGATGAAAGATCAGGTGGGCGGATTGGTAGCCAACGGGATTCCGGCGGCGGCCCTCAACAGCATGATGCCCGAAGAAGAACGCCATCAGATCAAACAACTCTGCATCCAGGGGAAAATCAAACTACTTTACCTGTCGCCCGAAGCATTGGTAAGCGAACTGCATTGGTTGCTTCCACGCATGGATATCTCCTTGATTGCGATCGACGAAGCGCATTGTATCTCACATTGGGGACACGATTTCCGGCCGGAGTATACACAACTGGCCGTGTTGAAAGAGCACTTTCCCAAAATACCGATCGTAGCCCTGACCGCAACAGCCGACAAGGTTACGCGAACGGATATTGTCAACCAGTTGAACCTCCGCAACCCGGAAGTATTCGTCTCTTCTTTCGACCGCCCCAACCTCTCCCTGACCATCCGCCGGGGATTGAATAAAAAAGAAAAAACAGCCGCCATCGTCCATTTTATCCATGCACACCGGAACCAAAGCGGGATCGTTTATTGCATGAGCCGCAACAGCACCGAAAACATGGCAGAAGAGTTATCTTCTTATGGAATCAAAGCCGTAGCCTATCATGCCGGACTTCAACCTGCCCAACGTGAAAAGGCACAGGATGATTTCATCAACGACCGCGTAAATGTGGTCTGTGCCACCGTAGCTTTCGGTATGGGGATTGACAAAAGTAACGTGCGCTGGGTCGTACATTATAACATGCCCGGAAGCATAGAGAACTATTACCAGGAGATAGGACGCGCCGGACGGGACGGAATGAAAAGCGACACGTTGTTGTTTTATTCGGTTGGCGATCTGCTCGTACTCCGTCGTTTTGCCGAGGAAAGCGGCCAAAAGGATGTCAACCTACAAAAACTGAACCGGATGAGACGGTATTGCGAAGCCGATATTTGCCGCCGACGCATCCTGTTGAGTTATTTCGGTGAAGAGACAGATCATGATTGCGGAAATTGCGATGTTTGTAAGAACCCTCCTCAACGCTTCGACGGTAGTGTATTGGTTCAGAAAGCACTTAGCGCCATCTTCAGGACAGGTCAGTTTGTCGGCATGAATACCTTGATCAATATTCTCCGCGGATCGGAAAAGGCGGATATCACCGAAAAAGGATATGATAAGCTAAAAACCTATGGTGCCGGAAAAGACCTGACATATAAGGAATGGAAAGAATATCTCTATCAGATGCTCCAATTAGGGTACATCGAAATCGATTATGTGAACGCCGGGATTCTGAAAGTAACTCCGTTAGGACGAAAAGTGTTGTTCGGCGAACAGAAGGCGATGATGTCTATTTACAAGGAACCGGAAGAAAAGACCTATTTCAGAAGAAGAGACTCCAAATTCAAATATCGCCCGATCAAACCGCTCAAATCGGCATCGGTCGAAGAGACGTTGCTCGATTCACTCCAGCAACTCCGTAAGCAGATTGCCGAAAGAGAACAAACACCGGCTTATATCATATTCTCCGATGATTCACTGGAAGACATGGTACAAAAGAAACCGGTTACCCTGGACGAGTTCAGTGATATCCGGGGCGTCGGGGAAATCAAACTGGAGAAATACGGAAAGGTATTCGTGGCATTGATCCGGTTTGTATTGCGACTGCCGAAAGAAGGATAAATTTCCCTCATTTTATTTCAGTTTCCGAATATTACGTTTGAGGTGCCCAAATTACCGTTACGGTAAAAAATGGGCAGGCTCTTACAAAACTTTCCTGTACTTTAGCTTCCGAAACAAAGAAACGGGGACAGTACACCCTGCTACCCGATCAACATAGTATTAACTTATAAATAAACAGCTTATGAATACACTAAGTTTAAAGTTGTCTCAAAGCATATCCCAATTGTATGAGACTTTGTGCCAGGTTGGAAGAAGTACATTTGCTGAATTACAAAGAGCGACAAATTTTCAGGACACCGAACTTTGTCTGGCTCTATGCTCTCTTATGCATGATAATAAAATATATCAGGCTCGTATCAGTAATACCATTTATTACATCCTCAAATAACCGAACTCACAGGGAACTCAATCTCACCGAAGCCGATCATCGCATTAAACAAACGGATCAGTGAATAACGGGATAAGTCCTGTGGACGGATAGTGCCCGGAACAATAATTTCCTTCCCCAATAGAGATGCCCGCATCGTTCCTTCCAACAGAGGAACCTCGGGTGTCTCCCATTGCTCTCCATTCCATAATGCAATATTAGCGATCGAGGTATCAGTCAGGAAGCCGTCACGCACGATCAGAATATCATCAGCATCACCTTTCTGTTTAAATAATTCATCCAGTTTTTGACGGTTACTGCTTTTATAGGTGTAATCCAATCCATCGGATGTTACAAGTTTCAGACTTGTCACGGGGCGAATCGTGTAAGGCATGTATTCGACTTTTTCCACCTCTTCCCGATATTCAATCCGGCATTTGGTGCGTTCGGTATACTCTCCCGGCTGAATATAATCAGCCAGATTGATGGGTAAATTACATTCAAATATATCTCTCCGCGTCCGGTTGAAGCGGTAATTATGGAAGCCCAGATTAACAGCTTTTCCATTCTCTATACGGATTGTTTCAATAAATTGGCACATATACTTTTTGTTTCATTTCATTATACTCACTTTGTAAATCACTTTGGGAAGTAATACCTCCACCGCTTTTGAAAAGCAGTCGGTTCCCTTCCTGTTCCAGAAAACGGATCATCACGGCACTATCCAGACGGTTTCCGTCGAAATACCCCATTACACCAGTATAAAATCCCCGTTCATACGTTTCAGCTTCCTCAATAATCTCCATCGTCTTTTTCTTGGGTGCACCGGTAATAGATCCGGCTGGTAGCAGGCAGAACAGAATATCTCCTAAAGTTCCTTTCCAGTCATCCGGCAACTTTCCTCTGATCTCCGAGCTGACCTGTAATAATCGGCCTTTATTCGTCTGTAGCTCGTCGATGTACCGATATCGCGACACCGTAACTTCTGAAGCAACCTGGCTCAGGTCATTACGGATCAGATCGACAATCGTTGCATGTTCGGCTTCTTCCTTTTTATCTGCGAGGATTCGTTCACGTGCATTCGGCAGAGACGCATCGATCGTACCTTTCATCGGATACGAATAAATAAAGCCATCCTCTATACGCACGAATATCTCAGGGGAGAAAACGACAAAACGATCTTTCACCCATAGTTTATAAGTGGATCGGGAAAAATAAAATATTTCCTCCAATGTCAGGTTCGTCCGTACCGGAGTTGCACAAGTCAGATTGACAAGATAAGAATTGCCCGCATGAATATGACCGGATACGGTTTGAAAAGACCGGGAATAGGTCTCGTAAGAAACCGGTAGGGTTTCCCATTCGAACGGCTTCTCCGGGAACTTTATTCCACCGGTAATTACGTTGGAAAAACCATTCAGGTCATACAATAACTCATCCGGATCGATCGATTCCGGTTCCGCAACCCAAACATGTTCCTGCTTATAATCGACGATAAACATAAAAGACCGTCCGGATACTCCCAATTGATTCATATACCGGACGGCTTCTTCTTTATTGTAAAATATCATATCAAAAATCGCTCAGTCAATCCGCCGAAAGCATCGATACGACGGTCACGGAAGAACGGCCACCAACGACGCACATTCTCACTCCGTGCTTTGTCGATCTCCACAACACGTACTTCCTCATGGTCGTTCGGGAACTCAGCCAGGAGCTCTCCCTGCGGACCGGCCACAAAACTGTTTCCCCAGAACTGGATACCGTTTGTCTGCCCCGAAGGGTCCGTCTCATGTCCCGTACGGTTCACGGTGATCACCGGAAGACCATTTGCCACCGCATGCCCGCGTTGTATCGTAACCCAGGCATCCAGCTGACGTTTCTTTTCTTCCGCCGTATCACTGCTTTCCCAACCGATAGCGGTCGGATAAATCAACAATTCGGCTCCTTTCATCGCCATCAAGCGGGCTGCTTCCGGATACCACTGGTCCCAGCAAACCAGCACTCCGAGCTTTCCGACGGAAGTCTCTATCGGTTCGAATCCCAGGTCACCGGGAGTGAAATAAAATTTCTCGTAATATGCCGGATCATCCGGTATATGCATTTTCCGGTATTTTCCGGCAATCGTTCCGTCTTTCTCTAATACGACAGCTGTATTATGATACAATCCCGGAGCACGTTTTTCAAAGAGGGAAAGCACCAACACGATCCCCAGTTCTTTAGCCAACGCACCGAACTCTTCCGTGGATGGTCCCGGAATTGTTTCAGCCTGGTCGAATACCTGTGTGTCCTCCGTCTGGCAGAAATACAGGCCGTTATGCAATTCCTGCAACACAACCAACTCCGCTCCTTCTTCGGCACAAAGACGGATATTACTTTTCAGTTTCTTTATATTATCTAACCGGTCACAGGTGTTCGCCTGTTGGATTAATCCTATCTTCATCTAATTCTCTATTTTCAATTAACAAACTCTTTCGGATACTGCATCGTCACGCAATGCAATGAACCATGTTGCTTAATTAACGGTAAACAATTAATACCTACAATCTCTCTGTCCGGAAACGCCGTCTGCAAAGCAGCTTTCGCAACCTCATCTTTCGGTGAATTATAAAAAGGAACAAGTACCGCCCCGTTTATAATAAGGAAATTTGCATAGGTAGCCGGCAAACGTTCGCCCTCCCATTCCACTTTATCGGCCATAGGCAAAGCGATCAGCCGGTAGGGTTCGCCATTCTCCTGCGTAAACTCTTTCAGCTCTTCCTCCATCTCCTGCAATTCGGCATAATGCTCATCTTCTTCATCCGTACACTGTACATAAGCGATCGTATCTTCACTACAGAAACGAGCCAATGTATCGACATGGCTATCGGTATCGTCACCGGCCAGATAACCGCTCTCTATCCACAAAATACGGTTCAGGCCGAATACCTGTTTCAGATAATTTTCCAGCTCTTCCTGCTGAAGATATTCATTCCTGTTCACGGAAGAAAGACATTCGACCGTAGTCAGCAAAGTTCCCTTGCCATCCGATTCGATACTACCGCCTTCCAACACGAACGGTTGCATATTGACAGGGATCACCTCCTCTGCAAAAGTTTTGCCATGGAACAACTTCCGCGTGATCAGATTATCAAAGTTGGCGGCAAACTTCATACCCCAACCGTTGAATACAAAATCGTATACAACCGGAGTTCCTTCCTCGAAGACGGAAATACCTCCGTGGTCGCGTGCCCAGGTATCGTTTGTCTCCATTTCGCGGAAAAGAATACGGCTGTAATCCACTTCTCCCAACTGAGAGCGTACCACCGATTCATCCGGACAAACAATCAATAGCTTCTCCCGCTTGATCACCTCTTTGGCAATCTCCACAAAACAAGGTACCACCTCGTCGAGTATCGGCGCCCAATCCGTCCCTTCATGCGGCCAGGTTAGCTGAACCGCACTCTGCGGATACCATTCAGCCGGTAATATCGTTTTATTTTCCATGTTTGCTTGTTTTATTTTCAAACCATTAACAAAAATATCATTCCCCTTCTATAATAACTTTAAGCCTTTCCGGATCTGATTGATATTTATTTTCTTTCAAATATTTCAATGCTTTCTTTATTGTATGACTTTTATTATACTGTAGATGCAAAGGTAATAATATTTAGAAAATCTTCTCCATTTATTTGGAATCTTCAGAATCCTCATTAACTTTGCCCCACAAAGTACTTTTTACCGTAGCATATGAACAAACAAGTAGAAGACATAAAAGCTATTCGCGAGATGATGGAAAGATCATCCAAGTTCCTTTCGTTAAGCGGTTTGTCCGGTATATCGGCCGGAGTTATAGCGATTATCGGGGCAGCACTCGCCTACTTCCATATTCTGAGAGAACCGGCAAATGCCGACTTCAATACGACACACGAAGCGATGTTCCGCGAGATCACTTTGTTGATCACGGATGCTGCGGCCGTCTTGCTCTTTTCTATTTGTTTCGGAATCTACTTCTCCTGGAGAAAATCTGTAAAGAATAACCTGATGCCCTCCAAAAGCCTGATAAAAAGAACACTTTACAGCCTTGGTATCCCCCTTGTTACCGGAGGGATCTTTGCTCTTATTTTCTTGTTGCGTGGCGACCTGGCAATGGCTATCACCATGACACTGACTTTTTATGGTTTGGCATTAATCAATGTTTCCAAATATACCCTTGATGAAGTCCACTATCTGGGTCTGACAGAAATCGTATTGGGTATCATCGCCGCTTTGTTTCCCGACTGGAGCCTCCTGCTCTGGACTATTGGATTCGGAGCCTGCCATATCATTTACGGAACAGCTATGTACGTCAAATATGACTTGAAGAAAGCATGAAAAACATACTGTCCAAATTAAACAAAGCTTTCGAAAGCCGGATTCGACTGGGTATCATGTCTATCCTGTCGGTAAACGAATCAGCCGACTTCAACACCATGAAGCAACTGATGGAATTGACCGACGGAAACCTGGCCAGCCACTTGAAAGCCTTGGAGAACATCGGATACATCCAGTCCTCCAAGCAATTCATCGGCAGGAAACCTAACACACAATATATGATTACCGAAGAAGGCAGAAAATGCTTCCGAGAACACCTGGACGCATTGGAAGAACTCATCAAATAATTTTTTTACCCATTTACTTTGAAATACAAAGTACTTTTAAACTACAATAAACAGGTTAAGATTATGGAAACAACAATCAAAAAAGCAGCAAAAATCAATCAGTCCATTACATTTAAAGCACTGATTATCGGCTTTCTGACCCTTATCCTACTAATCCCGGGAATAATGATCCAGGATCTGATACGGGAACGGCAAGACAGAAGTGTTGAAACGATCGAAAAGATCAATGCCAAATGGAGTAATGCCCAAACCATCTGCGGTCCTATACTCTCTATCCCCTACACGACCACGCATGAAGGTTCTAACAATAAAACAATGCTTCAGGAGCACATCCTCAATATAACTCCTGAAAATTTGAATATCAATACCCAATTATACCCGGAAGAAAGATATTACGGAATCTATAAAACGATCCTTTACAAAAGTGAATTAGACATATCCGGAAATTTTGAAAAGATCAATTTCCAAAAGATCGATAATAATACCATACATTGGGATCAGGCCTTCCTTACAATCGGCGTTTCCGACTTAAGAGGTATCACGGATAATATCGACTTTACTTTCGACAACAAACAATATCCGGTCGAAGCAGCCGGTAACAATGACAGATTAATGGGAAAAGTATTGGTCATCAGCTTAAATAATCCCGACTCTCTGTTGACTGGTCATGCATTAAATTTCAATTGCAAACTGAAGCTAAACGGAAGTAGCAATATAAATTTCATCCCCATAGGTAAAACGTCCAAAGTTCATGTAGCAGGTACCTGGAAATCACCAGGCTTTATCGGTAACTTCAGTCCCGAACATACTATTACCGAAAATGGTTTCGACGCAAACTGGAGCATCCTTCGCTTCAACCGCAGCATACCTGAAACATGGATCGATAATCAGGCCGAAACATTCGAAGACAGCTCTTTCGGCGTCAACCTGATCGACCCGGTAAACCATTACCAACAAAACATGCGTTCGGCAAAATACGCATTCATGTTCATCGCACTGACATTCGTCGTCTTTTTCTTTGTCGAAATACTGACAAAAAAACGCATCCATCCCATCCAGTATTTGCTGGTCGGCATCGCCTTGATTCTGTTCTACAGTCTGCTTTTATCGATCTCCGAACAAATCAATTTCGGCATTGCCTACCTGATTGCCAGTATGGCCACCATTGGACTGATAACGGTTTACGCCCATAGCATCTTTAAAAACAAGATGCAAACCGGAGCACTTGCTGCTATGTTATGTACACTCTACATTTTCCTTTATGTCGTTCTGCAACTGGAAGATGTCGCACTACTGATAGGAAGTATCGGATTATTTATTATCCTAGCCATAATTATGTTCTTCTCCCGCAAGATCAACTGGTATAAGCAGGAAGAAACGGAAGAAAACCTTATAAACGATATCCATATGATAACCCCAGATAAATAACTTAACAAATTATAAACAGTAAAAATCCCAGGTTCCGATTTCAACATCAATCAACCCGGGATTTTTTATTCAATCAATCTTTGATTATTTTTTTATTTAAGCTTGCTACTTCCCGCTCCCTCCCGAATGCTGGTAGCAGGAATTATTCGTATAATTCTCCTTCATTCCGGTATACTTCACCACCTCTACCGCCAGGTTCTTCGGCTGATCCAGATAAAACACATCCAATACATAAGTCATGCGTGTCATCTTGGCCAGGTTCTCATAATGAAGAACAGAGTTACCACTCACACTGATTTGCGACAAATTAACCTGTATATCATAAACACCCGGTGCACTGCCCTGCATCGATGTAAGCTGTTCTGTCAATACAACCGCCAAGGCTGCTTTATCGTTTTCAGAAACTCCCGGAAGCGACGAGCTTATTAACTGATCCAAATCCGTAGTAATCTCCCAACCACAACGTTGGCTGATAGTCAGATCCACCCCTTTTATCGCCTCCGGATTACCACAGTTGTCGAGTGTCAACTCACCGTTTACATGATCAGACACCTCTTCTACACCATTTTTAATTTTATAAGGAATACGCATCGAATAGGTCGAAAATATAGAAATATCTGTTACATACGCATTACGGGACTCATCATAAACAATCTCATTCTCCAGCTTTTCCCAATTATTTCCTAAGCTTTTCTTATACAATACCATATCTTTCAAGCGGATCGAATTGGAAGTTAGCTTATTTACACGCAGTTTACCGGTATGAAGCAATGGAGTCTCTGCAGGACTAAGCATAACAGAGGCATAGGCACTCCCGTCAATTACTTCTTCTGCCGAAGAAGTAGAACGGAATATAGAAGGTACATCCTTTATCACCGTCAGGGAAACATTCGTTTTCTCTGCCAGAGAACGCATAATATGCAGGACTGCACGCCCGGTAGGATCGGAAATCTCGATCTCCTCATCCGGATTAACCGTGACCGGTTCACTCATCCGCGTCATGTCGACCGAAACGGTCAGACTGCTACGGTTAGGCGAATCCTGAGGAAAAGAGACAACTGTTACCACATCCACAAACCCATCCCTCTTGAAACGAAGCGGATAATTACCTTTCTTATTTAGCTTTAACTGATAACAGCCATCCGAACCTGTACGTACTTTCATACCATTATCCCCCAAAGAGACTTCTACGCCATCCAGCGAAGCCAACTGGTGGGTAACCTTACCTACGACGAAATAAGCCTCTTCACCAAACGGATCATCTACTATTTCCACTTCCGGTTCATTCGATACACACGACACCCATATCATACTACTCAAACCAGTAAGCAGTATAATCACTAATAAGATTAATTTTTTCATACCAATTCTATTTTATCATTTCCTTAATAAATTGTTTTCGATATTTCACAAATGAGTCTTAATCAGATCTTATCTAATTTATATTTCCTCACGATTGATATCAGATTCAATCTGTCAAACACCTTCAATGCTGCACATGTAAAATCCGGCAGATGAATATATGCTGCCAACAAAAAATAATACAATTTTCCATAGTGGAATATAACAGACCTCGCTTCCCTTTTACTCCAGATATGATTCATGATAATCGGCCTTATCTCTTGTCTCCTGTTTTTTATGAAATAAAGCAAGTTACTGCGAAAAATATAATATACCGTGAATTTCATTTTCCTGTCATAATCCAGTTCATTAACCAATCCTAATACAGAATCCATCATCTGTAAATTAAGAAATTCACTCCTGTTCTTGTCTGTTGAACAGGTGACAGATTTAGCATGTCTGACATAATAATATACGCAATATTGAATCCCCTTCGCTCTCTTTACATTGGGTACAATCTGCATATTCTGATACAAATCTTCTCCCATAGCAATCGGTTTTACAATAAAATCATTACACAACGACCTTCTTATCAATCTCCCGCATACATTCCACCCACATTGAAGTAAAGAATAGAAAAATTCATCATCAGACAACAAAGATTCCGTATTTTCTAATTTCTGATACTTCATTCGACCTCCTTCTACAACACAGAGTCCGCCGATAACATAATCAAGCCTGTCATTTTGGGCAATATTATAAAGTTTCTCCAATGCATCTTCCGGCAGATAATCATCCCCGTCCAAATAAAAAATATATTCACCTTGTGCTGTATTCCATCCTTTCAGGCGGGATAAAAATACCCCTTCATTCTCTTTCGATATAATGACTATCCGCTCATCCGATCCGGCATATTTTTCAATAATTAAACCGGAACTATCCGTAGAGCCATCATTTACGATAATAATTTCAATATCCCGAAACGTTTGGTTGATACAAGACTCAATACATTTCTCTAAAAACTCACTTACATTATACACAGGTATAATAACTGATATCTTAGATTTCATCATTCTATTTTGTTATTAATCAAATTACATTTTATATAAAGCGGATTATACCAATCCCTGTTTCCTTCCGGATGAACCTGGTACGTACGTCCCAATTTACGATTCTTATAAACCGGTCCCGACTGCGCTTCATACTCCCAGTTAAAATATTCCGGTAACATCACACGTATCGGAAAACACTTACTACGTCTTCTTTTACATCCCGGCAAGGGGACAGAGAAATTAAAACCACCATTCACTTCCTTACCAGAATACATGGCATAAAAACCAACTGCAACTTCTCCAAAATAACGCATACAATCCAAACGTCCTCCTCGATCTCCGTACACATACTGCCCTGCACTTACATCAAACCTGACATTCCATACCGGTACATAGGCATATCCTTTCAATGCAAAATTCACACGCTTCCAATCCGATACATCCCATCTGCCGTTATAAAAGGTAGACGACCCTGTCAATCCGGCGTCTACCCCTATCCCCCAATATCCTTCATTTGAACGATATCCCAATTCGACAGCTGTACCCATACGGTTATCTGAAAAATTTCCTACATGCAAGCGCCCAAACACATTATCACGTATACGAAACGATTGCGATAAAGCCAGAATACCCGGACGGATATAATCCACCTCCCCTTTCAAATTATTATAAACAGGAAATATCACCTGTCCTGTAAATCCAGCTCCCGTCCAGAGTTGCATTTCCAATGCAGGAGCCACACTGATATCTACTACATATAATTTATCCGACCGGTAATTGGCCAAACCGATCTGGGGATAAAACACGAGATCTATTTTTCCCGCAGACGAATTAACCGTCTTTTTCAATGGTACTTTATTGAGATAATCATCCGTGTCATAGTCAATATCCAATTTCTTCATTACATCGGCTCCGGATATTTCTTTTAACCTATATTGCATCAATAATTTATGCGACAAATGAGTTTTCAATAGCGGTATCTTGTCCTTCAAAAGGATCAGATCAACATCTTTGCTAGCTTCCGAAGTATCGAGTAAGACCTCTACCGCTTCATCAATCCCTTTATAAGCACTCCGGTGAACCCGGTCTTCAATAGCGATCCAATAACCAGTCTCCGTATTTCCTGCACGTATATTTTCATATCCGAGCTGCCGGAGTTTATCTACTGCTAAATCCTGAGCACTAAGCTCCACAAACACAAAGCATAAAAAAAGAACTATAACCCTATACATTAATAAAAAATTTACAACACTATTTTCTTCCGGGAAGTAGCGAATGAATAAAATAGACACAATACAAAAAAGAATCGACCCAACAATCTTTTTTCAGATTCAGCCCGAAATCCAGCATACGGCTTCCGGTATAGCCATATCCGAAACGATTGGTAAGTATCTTCAAATAACGTAAACGAGTCTTTCTATTCAATGATTTTCCCAATAAATACATAGCCAGAATACCTTCCTGCTGAGACTTTACTGCATACTGTTTCCTAAGTGGATCAAACAGACTCATATCAGACATATTACCCAACAACTTAACTTTCCGGCATTTATCCAGAGCCATCCGGTAACAGAAATCAAAATCTACCCTTTTATGGGAGAGAGAAGATTCATTCATCCGATAATAATATGTCTGATTAGGAGATAATTTAACAGATTGTATATAACAACAATAATCCAACGTAAACAACCGGTCTTCCCCCAATGAATAATTCGGATCAAAAGCCATATTATATCGCTTAATTAAATCTTTCTTAAACGATTTATTACATGTAAAACCAAATCCGTTATAGTCCAACAGTAAATATGTCAGAACACCCGGTAATTCGTTTTCCTTTTCAACGGCAACCTTTTTCAAACAGAGAATAGTCGACTCCCCATTCTCCTGTACTGTCGCCATCTCTACATAAACCAGATCATAATCAAAATGAACTCTTGCTTCTGCATATACACTCAAATAATCGGGTGTTACCCAATCGTCCGAATCCACAAAGCTTATATATTTACCTCCGGCCACAGATAAACCTTTATTTCTGGCAGAAGATACTCCCCCGTTCTTTTCATGAAAAACACGGATACGGGCATCTTTTCGGGCATATTCATCACATATCGTTCCACTTTTATCCGTAGCTCCGTCATCTATCAATATGAGTTCAAAATCCTGATAATTCTGATCAAGAATACTATCCAGACATTTCTCTAAATACGGTTCACAATTATATACCGGTACAATAATTGAGAAAGTCACATTATCCATCAACTCTTCTTTCATAAAGCAGTATGACTATATATCAAGTCCGTACACTTCGCTTAAATACTTTTTGATCTTTGATTTATCGGTTCCACAAACCTGCTTGATCTCAAATACTTTAGCATCAGCCAATGTTTTGAACCACCATCCCTGAAGAAAATTCCACAAGAACCCCTCTTTCCCATCCAGAAATCCACCTTTGAGGAAATATCTATACACAAAATAGAAGAAAGAACGCCAGAAAAGCGGCAAACAGGCATAACGTGATTTGATCTTACGTTTACGCATAGCTTGTTTTCCTATTTTTTTCCCTTCCACATCATTTTCCAACAAGTTTAGTTCCATATTCAGTAAATCTACCGCATCGCGAACAGCATAATCTACATGTTTATGGCAAAACCACGATAAGTTATTTAAATTATGATCCACAAAATCATACTCAAAATCCTGGCTTTCTCCTTCCAACAATTGAATATGTTCATCCATCAACCGCAATTCACAGATTGCTTTTCCATAACGAAACAACCGCAATAAACGAACTGGATAAACACCACGCTTCATCCATTTATTCAAAAAATAATGCCTCCGTTTGAAAACAATACCTGATACATTCTCCGGCAAAACCGGAATCTTCTGTACCAACTCTCCGATCAGTTCCGGTAATAAGTATTCATCCGCATCCAACCGGAGAACCCACTTTGTCCGTATCGGAGCATGTTCCAATCCCCAGTTAAACTGTTTGGCATGTTGATTTTCCCACTTATTCTGCAAAACAGTTACTTTTTCGTATTCGCCGGCAATCCGTAGTGTTTCGTCCGTCGAAAAACTATCGACAATGAAAATATCTTTCACAAAAGGATATACATTTTCTATGCAACGCCGGATATGTATCTCCTCATTATAAGTAAGGATGATAACAGAGATATCTAATTCTTTCATTGTATTATTTGTCGATTAAAATAATTCTATCTTTTATGTACCGGGCCGGATTTCCTCCGACAATAGTCCATGCTTGAACGTCTTTTGTAACCACACTTCCGGCTCCTACTACAGCTCCTTCACCAATATTCACACCAGGCAGTATCAAAGCTTTAGCTCCGATAAAAACATGATCTCCGATATTTATTTCCCCTATCATCAGGGGAAGTCTTAATGTTGACAAATCGTGTGTGCCATTGCAGACATACGAGTATTGAGACAAAACCGAACGCTTTCCAAAACAGACGGGCCCCAGATTATACACTTCCGAGTAAGGACTTAAACAGGCACCTTCTTTCATTTCTAACAGCCAGGGGGCATAAATTCGTGCTGTTGAAAAAACAAAGACCTTTTCAAGCCTGGCACCGAACAGACGTAGTAGAAAAAGCCTCCAGACATTCAGTTTCTTCGGCGTCCAATAGAAAAACAAAAAATAAACAATATGCCATAGGCGAATACCCAAAGCTTCCTTAAATGACCAGGAAGATGTATCGGCATCTTTTTGATAAGCCACTTTAAGCCAAACTTTCCCCATTTTCCAATAATGACTGAAATAAATCGATATACTGCCCGGCTATGCCAGAGGAAGAAAAACGACTTGCCGTTTTTGATGCGTTGACTCCTATCTGTCGTCGCAGAACCTCATCAAATACGAGGAGTTCAATCGCCCGTTCCAAATGCCGGACCGGATTATGAGAAACAGTAAACCGGATAGCATTTTCTTTATCTACGATATAATCATCAAAACAAGGCAAATCCGATACGATAACCGGCAGCCCCAAAGCCATTGCTTCCAACGGTGCACAAGGCATAGCATCACCTGTCGTAGGCAAAGGAGGATAGCAATAAATATGAGCAGTCCGCATATAGTCAGCCATTAATTCCGGATTTGAAAACTCTCCGGCAAAAACCAGATCAATTCCTTTTGCATGACTTCTCAGTTCATCACAATAAACCTGCCCCCCTCCGCCTTTTTCCATATCGGCAGTTCCTACTAAAGACAACTTCACCGGTATTTTATTCGAGAATAGCGATAAGGCTTTTACCAGATTTAATAATCCTTTTTCAAAATGGATACGACCGGTATATACTACATGAACATATTTTTCTATCGGCAGAAACACAGTATTGAAAAACAGACTAAGGTTTACCGGATTATTTATCGTACAGACATTAGATAATTCGGGATTCTGTTTCATAACTTCTTTTTGAATCATTGAGCCACATGCTACCAATTTATCAATATGCGATAAATAACCATACTGCCCTTTTGGTAAACGTGCAATATTATATATCGAAACATTATATTTACGTTTAAACAGGTAGGATAGAAAAGGACTCCAGAATGTATTTAGCACCAAAACATCCGTTTTAGAGATTCGTCTCAATGATTTTACCGAATATAAAAAGTCAAATATCAAATCAGTGTATATAGAAGATGTTCGTTTGTAACCTTTTACATAGGTTCTGAATACTCCATTGTTATCCCAAAAGTTCGTTTCCGAAATTCTTTTTTCCGGCAGTTTCGATACTATAGTTACCTGATGTCCTTTTTTTAAAAATTCAATCGATAAATCATACCAGATTTTTTCAACAGCCCCTATCCCATCAGGAGGAATATAACCGAACGGACTGGTTATTATTGTTATTTTCATACGTTCTTTTTAATTAAAAGTCTACATGTCAATAATTTTATTTTAGTCTTTCTCACTTTATTGATTGATTTCCGTTTACTGTTTTTGTCAAACATTCACATAAATGCAAGGCTAATACAGCTTGTCCTTTCTCATTTAAATGAATTGCATCCCGGTAATCATCGACCGACATGTAATTCATTCCCTCTATCAGTGGTACCGAATCTTTTTTACAAAAAGTGATGATCTCCTTACCCTCATTATTATATTCACCTGTTTTAAGTTCTGTTTGTTCCGGATGCAACCAGATAAAGAAAGGAATTCCAGCCTGACGAAACCGATTAGTCAAAGCTTTAAAACCGGGATTGAACACTTTACCGTCTTTCGATATTTCGGAAAAACCATGATTGCCTGTACCAGCCTTTAATGCGGCAAAACAAGGATTCACATAGCGGGGTATCAGATAACGGTCAAACAACTCGATCCAGGCAGACATATATTGCCGGCCGGGAAAACCGGGATCGATATCTAGCACCGGTTGATGGTTGATATTGTCATGTGCATCATGCGAACTGCAGATCAGGAATGCCGCCTGTCCATTGAACAAACCAAACCGCTTCAGATACGCTTCGCAATTATCAGGTCCCCAACTTCCGGCAGAGATATTCAGCACCTGCACCTTGTAACCTTTCAGCGCAGAAAGGCTTTCACATAAGCGGGAAGTCGCCGTGCTATCCTGATCGGTTTGTACGCCACCGTTCAATACCGAATCACCCAACCCCAGAATGACGAAAGCCGATGAGTCTACAGGATTGCTCCGCTGCGAATATTCGTTATATATAACATGCTTCTTAAAGCGGTAACGATTTTGATCCGGTTGTGCGATATATTCAAAATCAGGATCAGACTGCATCAATACCGAATCGCAGAATCCCCATGCCAGACGGAGATACATTTCGCTTCCCACCGACAGAACCAATAACATTCCAACCAGTATACTTAAGTGTTTTTTTGTTCTTTTTTTCATTCCATTATTTTTATCGACAGGTTATTATCTTCCATTTCTATAAGTCCCCGGGCATATTGCCGTGCTGCCTCCCTTTTCTGCCGGATCATATCCGAAGTCAGCCCATTCAGGAAACAGACTATCGTGTCCGCTATCATATCAGAATCAGGAACCAGCCAAACCGCATCCGGAAACATACAAGCCCCTTCCGACTCTTCATCGGCGTTATACAATACCGGAGTACCTGCACAGATGGCACTGACCACTTTGGATGGTACACAGACATGGTTCCAGGCAGGCAATAACGAAGCCACATTAATATCCACATACTGCAACTCACCCCGCGAAACAAAATCCACCCGTTCCACGACTGTCTCATTATCTATTCTGTCCCATACCCACGAAGCCTTTGCGCCATACAAGCAGAGAACGATCACATGTTTATCCGGATCGAGATGGTTTATCAAATCCACCAAAAAACCGGCATTATGCGCTTCCCCTAGATTCCCGGCATAACAGAACACGATCTTTCCGGCATGTTTCCTGCGCCATGCCGGAACTTTGGCCGGACAGTTCTCATAAATACCACAAGGCAGGATAGCGTGAGGAATATGTTCTTTTTTATATTGCCGGCACAAATACCGGTATTGCTGTTCGCCTAATGCAATCAGAAAATCCGGTACATTACCATATACAAAAGCAGACAAGGCCCGATAGATCAGATTATTTTTTGAAACCAACCCGGCAGCGGCAAAAGCGTCCGGATACAGATCCATTGTCCAGAAGGCCAGTTTACTCCGGAAAAACGGACGGAACAGAACCGCCCATGCATTGATCAGTGAAGGATCGGTCATCACGATCTTCACATCGTGGCGGGGAAGGAACATCGATCGCACGATCAATCTCAGTCCGTCCGTCAGGTTTCCCGCCAGGCGAAATAGTCTGTTGTTCCCATTATACAGGGAAGGCAACTCTATCGTGTGGTACGGCAATTCCTCCTCCCGGTTCCCGACCTGCCCTTTATAAGATGCATAGATCGAAACAACGACTACATCCATCCCTTTCCCTGATATATAATCAGCCATATCACGGGAAGATCTACCGGTTATCGAAGGGTGGCGCGCGCCGAACTTGTTCAGGATCACCACCCTTTTCTTTTTCTCAGCTTTTAAGCCTCCCTGTCCTGCCATCCTTCGTACACTTCATGGAATATCTGTTCCAATGAACGGGTGATATTCCAGGCCGGATAATGAGCTCTCATCTTGCTCAGGTCGCTGTAGTAACAGATATGGTCGCCTATGCGGTTTTCATCCGTATAATCGTATATCATTTTCTTGCCGGACAGTTTTTCTATCATATCAAAAGCCTCCCGGATCGAACAGGTATTATTTTTACCCCCACCGATATTATACACTTCCCCCACACGCGGAGCCTTAATGAACTCTTCCATAAAGCGGGCTACGTCATACGAATGGATATTGTCGCGTACCTGCTTTCCTTTATAACCGAATACATGATACTGTTTTCCCTCCAGATTGCACTTGATCAGATAACTCAGGAATCCATGAAGCTCTACTCCCGTATGATTAGGTCCTGTCAGGCAACCACCGCGCAGTACGCAGCCAGGCATATCGAAGTATCGGCCATACTCCTGTACCATCACGTCACCCGCCACTTTGGAAGCCCCGAAAATAGAGTGTTTACTTTGGTCGATACGAAATGTTTCAGGGATACCGTTCAGATAGGTTTCATCCGCATACTCCCAACGGGTTGCCAACTCTTTCATCGGGATCTCATTAGGCGCATCACCATACACTTTGTTGGTCGACATGTGGACAAACGGAATATCCAACCGGTAACGCCGAGTTGCCTCCAGCATATTCAACGTACCTACCGCATTCGTGTCGAAATCGTCAAACGGGATAGCTGCAGCCCGGTCGTGGCTGGGCTGGGCGGCCGTGTGTACGATCGCATCCGGACAGATATCCGATACCAGACGAATGATCCCTTCCCGGTTGCGAATATCCATTTCATGATGGACAAAGCGGGGGATCAAACGTTGTAAACGTTTTTGATTCCAACGTGTATCACCCTGGGGACCAAAGAAAACGGCACGTTGGTCGTTATCCACTCCGTGTATTTCCCACCCCAGTTTGGAGAAATGCATACACACTTCCGAACCGATAAGCCCGGAAGAACCTGTAACTAAAAGTCTCATGATAAATTAAGTTTTTGTTATGATTGTCGCTTTTTGCGAATCAGGATAAATTCATAACGGATACCGGCCGAGACATCCGTAAAGCCATACGTCATGACATACATGCGTAGATGGCGGAAAAGAAACAAGGAAGCCCCGGCGCTCATCTTCTTTCCATTGTAGTCGGCCATCACACACATCAAAGGGAAAAAAACCGGCGTATAACGGATGCCTCCGAAAAAGCCTTCATTCGGACTTTCGTCATAAACCGGAAGATAATAACCGCCTGTAATTTCCAGGACATGGTTTCCCACCGGTATGTTTTTTGTGATAACTCCATAAATAGAACCGAACATACGGTTTGCTTTCCTATTACTGAAAGGGTTCAGAGCATTGGTTGTAAATGCGTCATTGGATCCCAATACAACAGATGGTACATACTTCTTTTCTTTCAGCACACGCAACCGTAAAGAGACGGCACGGTCTTGCTGCCAGGTATTTTTCAAATCCAATCCTCTATCTTTCGCCAACGTACAACGGTAGCCCACTTCTATAAATGGTAAAAAAGTTATATTCAGAAAATAATTACCGGAATTATTCCGGAAACCATCCGCCAACATACTTTTCGGCAGGTAGTTTCCCCCCATCATAAAAGTGCCGTCAGCCTGCATGTCGGCAGAAGGAACAGTCAATAAACCGGAAACACCTAAAGACGACTGTCCCTTTACATATAAACAGGTTAAAAACAAGAAGATAAAACAGGATAATTTTTTCATGAATTCCCTGTATCAATGATCTTCATATAATCTTTTCGCAGTTTCAGAAAACTTAGACGAAACAGGAAGCCCCTGATTTTTCCTAAAAGATGATCCCGCATCCTATAAAAAAGCGGGGGCTTCATATCGGGATCCATATCCTTTTCATCCTGCACCGAGCTGAGTATCTCCCCCATCTCCGACTTTCCGATAGCCAGCATAGGATAAATACCATGCACCCGGATCCCTAATCTTGCCATTTCGCGATAATCATCCGCTACATAATATGCTTTACCGATCCCCTGCATCACCTCCGCCCCTTTTCTGTTTATCAGATAAGCACAAGTTCCCCAGGCATGATATACCCGGCAAAACGAATATTGTCCTACCTGATATTCGCTTTTCGGATAATAGATCATATGTCTGCTCAATGTCATTATATAAGGTCTGTTCGGAATTTTTCCGACGGCCTCTTTCAAAAGACTCTCCACAGTTTCTTCCTTTGCCAGAAAACGAACGTCATCTTCCAGAATCAAAGCGAACTCTTCCTTCGAATTCAATAATCTCCTGTAACATTCCCGATGGCTTAGCGTACAACCGATTTCACCGGGTAAAGGGTAACGCTTCTCTATATACCAAAAACGTTTTATATCGAAACACTTTTGTTTCTCACTTTCCGACATTTCCCGTCCGTCCACGGCATCTACAATCTCTATATCCGGGAATTTAAACTTTCCGACTTCTGCCAGAACATATTCTCTCCGCTCTGTCGATTCTTTCAGATTAATGATATATGTCTTTATTTTCATTCTTTCTTTTCTCTTTTTTATGTTCAGGGAAAACGATAAGTCAGTCCGGCTGTTACTCCGGCATATCCTTCAAATTTACGTCCTCCCGTATATCCGTTAAAATTATCTTTCACAATGGTGCCTTCTATCCCCAGCGAAAAGCTCCAGTAATCCGTCATACGGATATTCAGATCGACACCTCCGATAGCAGCCGGAGAAAATTCCTGTTTTTTTTGGTCACGTGCCGGAGTCCATGCTCCTCCACCTCCCAGAAACAGATAAACACCAACCGGACGGTTAGAACGTTTACAGGTTCCCCAATTCATCAGATTCGTAATAAGCGTCAGATAGCTATCGACAAAATAAAATTTCCCGTTCGTATCCGGTTCTTTCATCATTACATGGCTGTTCTTTTGTGTTCCGCCACCTGCTTCCCAGCGTATTCCCCAGACAGAGGAGAACCAGCGAGCAACAGTCAGCTTACCATAAGGGCTAAGCTGATCTATTTTACTGGTTCCCCCATCACTTTCTCCCTGATACAGCGAAACCCCTCCGGACAGGGAAACCGCCCAATAGCCTTTGTTATCGCCTGTCTGGCGGTTTTTTTCCCGCAACGACAAATAGTGGTCGAATTGAGCATCCGACTGCCCCCAGGCGGATAAACCTGCCAGGAATAAAAGAACGAGAGACAACTTATTTCTTCTTTTTAGTTTCATAACCATAATAAGATTTTCCATAACCATATCCATAATACCCGTAGCCATAGCCGTAGCCTGCATGTTTATTGTGTACCCCATTCAATAATACGGCCATATTCGCCAACTTACGTTCCGTATGCAAATGTTCTACATCCGGTAATTGCCGGCGATCCATCCGTCCTTCACGGATCACATAGATATTCAAATCCGATACCCGGCTGATCTCCCGTGCATCCACCACCATCCCATAGGGAACCGTATCGATCAGGATATATTCGTAGGTTTCCTTCAAGGAAAAGACCAGTTCTTCCAGGCGCGGACTAAGCAATAGTTCTGCCGGATTGGGTGGAATAGGACCTGAACTGATCACATCCAGTTCTTCATTATATCTGCAAGGACGGATCAGGCCGGATACATCGGAAATCTTACCGGACAAATAATGCGTTATACCGGGTAGTACTTTCCCTTCCTCATCTTTCTCCGACCCTTTCCGGATATCCATTTCCAGCAAAATTACCCGTTTACCCACCCAGGCCAAAGAAGCAGCCAGATTCATGGAAACAAACGATTTGCCGGCTCCCGGATTGGCCGAAGTAAACATGATCACTTTCGACTGTGTCTTCACATTCAATACAAAATCCAGGTTCGACCGGATAATACGAAAAGCCTCCGACACCCCATCGCGTCCATTTTTAGTTATCCCCTCTTTGCCTTTCCCGTGAAAAGGTATCTCACCCAGGAAGGGTATGGTCAGATTCTCTTCTATATCCCTGCGTCCTCTGACAGTGACATCCAGCATCGGTTGAAGATAGAATATCAGCCCGGGAATAGCCAGTCCGGCCAACAAGGCACCCAGCCAGATCACGATCCGGTTGGCTCCTGTCGTTCCGCTCCCGTAAGCCGGGTCGATCACCCGCAGGTTGCTCTCGGCCGTGGCCATGCTCAGCGCATTCTCTTCCCGTTTATTAAGCAGGTACAGATATAATTCTTCTTTGATTTTCTGCTGCCTCTCGATAGTCAGCATATACTTTTCCTGTGTGGGCACTTTGCTTATACGGAAACCGGTAATTTCCTGTTGTCTTCGGGCATCGGCCAATTTCAGGTTCAAGGCCTTCTGCAAATTGCCCAGTACCTGAATGATCGTATTCCGTAAAGCCTGCAGGTTAACACCGATATCTCCTACTACCGGACTATGGTCACTGGATCCCCTTTTCAACTTATTGTATATAAGCAAATTCCGGTTGTATTCATCGATCATTCCCTCCACTCCGGTATCCATGATCCCGCTGTTGGTAGGCAACAATTGTCCTCCCTTTATCGGGTCACGCATATAATCCTGTATCATCCTGACCAGTTCGATTTGGTTGGTCAGTTCGATCTCTTCCTGCTCATACCGGCTATTATTGCTTAAATAGAGTCCGGCTTCAGAGGTTATATTGGTCAGCCGGTTTTTTTTCTTGAAGGATTCGATATCGCTGTCTACCTCTCCCAGTTCGGCATTGATCAATGCCAATCGGTCGTCAATAAAAAGTGCGGTATGCTGTATCACCTGATTTTTGTCGCGCATTGCCTCGTCGTTATAAACCGAAATCAGGGTATTCAGAATCGCATCGGCCCTGTCAGGATTCAGGTCCTGATATTTCAATGCCAGCAAACTAGCCTCCTTTTCCGCTCTCTCCACTTCCAGATTTCCCAGACAGGAGGTTATAGCCCCCTGACGGGAAACACAATCAACCAATATAGGAACATGTAACCAACGAGCGGAAAAAACCGCTGTTTTGTTAACAATGACCGATCCTACCGGTGTTGCTACTGCCTTCCCGAATTGTACCATAGTCTCCTCTTCCGGATCAGCCGACAGGCCGGTCAGCCGGCAGATATCCTCTCCTACCGGAGTAATGGAAAAGCTCAGTGATTTATCTTTCAACGAATCGGCCAGTTCCACCCAGACAGGCGAATTTGTATATAAGGCATTTCTTTTCAACCCCTGCTCCACACTATACCGGATATTCAGCGACAGCCGCCTGACAACCTCCTCCATCAACGTGCGCGATTTAAAGATCAAGATCTCGTTATTCACATTACTACCCCGGTTGAACAATTGTTTTTCAACAAAAGCGTCCTCTGTCTTTGCCTCCTCTTTCAGCAACACGATCGCTTCCCGTTTATACATGGTCTGTACGGTCTGTAGATAAACATAAGCCAATCCCAGGCAAACCAGTACCGACAAGATAAACCAATACCACTTGGCTAGCAGTACATCCAATATAGTTCGTATATTAAACTCACTGTTGCCAAGTAGTTTTTCCGTATAAGGCGTTTCTTCGATCATCCTGTTTTTATTTAAAGATCAATACACTCATAGAAGAAAGGAAAGAAATAATGGACATCCAGGTTCCTACATTCGTAAACTGGTTCTGTGCACTGGCTTCCGCTCTCACCCGGTTGGGCTCCACATAAATCATATCATTCTGCTTCAGATAATAAGCGGGTGACTGGAGGACATCCATCGAACGCAGATCATGATACAGGATGGTGCGAACACCTTCTATCTCGCGCATCACTGCCACCCGGTCGCGCCGGCCATGAATGGTCAGATCGCCTGCCATGCTTAAAGCTTCGAACAGGGTGATACGTTCGGACGAGATATTGTAAGTTCCCGGACGGTTCACCTCCCCAAGTATCGAAATACGAAAATTCTGGAAACGAACCGTTACGATCGGATCTTTCAGGAATCCGCCTTTTTCCAGCTTAGCCTGTATCATATCGACCAGTTGACGCCGTGTCAGCCCGGCAACAGACAACCTTCCCAATAACGGATAATTGATCGTACCATCTGTTTCTACCAGATATCCCCGGTTATTATAATTATAATTTCCCCTATCATTACCCCCGCCAGACTGTTGCTGGAAAGGCCTCAGCAACTCCGGATCGATACTGCTGACCACGATATCCAATAGATCGTCTTTCTGTATCTTCAGATTGAAGGTATCGGCTATTGCCGCCTTTTTCAGTAGCCCCTCCCCCTGCAAATACGTAATATCCTTTACCGAACCACAGGAAACCATCACCAACCATAGGAAAACGATCGGTAATCCCTTTTTTATTTTTTCTTTATTCATATTCTCTATACAGTTTCTTTATACAGTATTATTTAGGCCATTCGAACCGATGCCCTATTTTCTCAAAAAATTTCTCATTCCACGGTGCAAAAAAATGAGTTAAATACTCCTTACAATCGTCTGGTACCAGACGATTGTAAACTCCAACATTGGAGTTTACAACTTCTCTCTCTCTCCAATCAATATGAGGAATATTCAAAAATCGCTCTATATTAAATAAAGTTTCCAACCTTTTATTTTTAAGCTGTTTATCCTCAATAATCAATATTTGTTCCGGTTTGAAATAAGTATAGTAACGCTCTAACTGTTCGCTATACAGACCGCGACGGATAAAATCAGGATAATTGAATGCAGACGGCAGGTAGGAATCGTGTAACGCTATCTTCCTGAATTCTTCTTCCACAAACCATGTAAAAGGATACTTGTCAGGGTCTTTTAAACAAGCAAAATATTCCCGTTCCGGATCTTCTCTGACACAGAACCCCTTTTCCTGTGCGCACATGCAAGCCATATTATATTCTGAGATAGCCCGGCTAACGGGTTCACGAACAAGAAAAATCAAACGGGCATCCGGATTATGCAGATAAATACGTTGGGGCACTTCTTCCAGATACACATTCGCCGGAGTTGCTTCAAACCACAACGTTTTTCCCGGATAAGTTTGATGAGCAGCGATCTCTTTCATTACATTTTTCCCTGAAAAAAAATAATGACCTATTTTATTCCCTTTTACCTGATAATGATGAGAGAAAAAAAGACTCTCTTTTCCGATAGCACCCACACAAAAAGGATGCATATTCAAATAATCAAATAAAGCAGTTGTTCCTGATTTCTGAGCACCTATAATAACAAAGTCCATCTTTTTTTTACTAAAAACGACTTTAAAAACAAAAGAAGAGATTGATTTTATTATTTTTCTGTACATATCCGCTTATTGATTTTTTTCAAAAGCCCTTTCCCCGGTTTGAATTTAACACTAACACGTTTCGGTATTGTGCAGGATAATCCTGTACGGGGATTTCTTCCTTCCCGTTCGGATTGTTCCCAGGGAGAAAAATGTCCGAAATTTTGTAATAATACAGATTCCTTACGTGATACAGTGTCACCAACGACTTCTATCATCGTATCCATAAAATGAAGTACCGTTGTTACCGGCACCGACATGCGGCCGGCAATTTCTTCTGCTAACTCTTTCTTGTTCATCTTGATTTTAAGTTTATCGATTAATTATATATTTATTTTTCAATAAGCGAAATTCACAAAACAGCCAGACTAAAACGCTCATCCGGTAATAAACCGGGAAATATTTCAGTTGGCTTCTGTTCTTTGGAATACTAAACATCTTTATCACCCGCCCATCTATATTGTTCATCATATACTTAATAAAGGCCAATCGGTCTTTACCGGATACCGAATGTCCTATATTAGCATAGTAATAGTTAACCGGCTGCTGGACCAAACGAAAAAGATAATCCAGCATCAGGTTATTAATCTCTTTATTGCGTATCCCTTTCTTCTCCAGAAAAGTATAGACACTATTCCATAATTTCATGTTATTTTCTATCAATAACGGATTTTTATAAAAAGATGACGATAAAGATATTTCTTGTTCCATTACATGATAAAAAACCGGTACACACTTTATACTTTCAATATATTCAAAATATGAGCAATTGAATATCAAGTCTTCACCCCAATTAACCCCTGGTTGAAAACGCAAATGATATTTCTCTATGATCATCCGGTTATACAGGCGGCTACAGGAGCTGCCCATTAAACCATTTATAAGATGCTCCAATAATAAACCGGTAGCACTATTATCCAACCTGCATGTTTTATCCTGTAATTCATGAATTGTATGAATCTCCCCATTTTTATCATGAATGGCCATCTTACAAAGCGGCATTATTTTCTCTCCGGCAGATTGATACAATCCGGAGAGATAATTCGCTTCAATCCAATCGTCACTGTCGATGAATGCAATATATTCTCCTTTCGCTAAATCCATTCCTCTATTTCGAGCCTGAGATACACCTTTGTTTTCAGGTTGCAAAACAACCTGAAAACGAAAATCTTTCGTTGCATATTCCTGACAGACCTGCAGACTGTTGTCTGTTGAACCGTCATCGACCAAAATACACTCCCAATCTGTAAATGTCTGTTCCAATACGGAATCCAAGCAACGGGACAAACAATATCCCCTGTTATATATCGGAATCACAATAGATATTCGATTATCCATACATTTCATTTTAGAAATACAAAATCCGGTTTCTCTCCCTTTCCGACCACCCAGTCATAAAGCACTTTCATTTGCCGGGATACGACATCCACCGAGTATTTATCCAATATCAACCGGCGTCCCCGCTGTCCCATTTCACAAAGAGTCGCTTCATCCAGAGATAACGCTTTTCTCACCGTATCGGTCAATGTCCCGATATCATTCTTCACCCACCAGCCACACCGGTAAGTGTCCAATTCCTGCCACGGCGATCCGGTCGATGCGATCACCGGGATTTCCTGCAATAAGGCTTCCGGAGTAATAATACCACAGTTTTCAAAATCGCTGGGAACAATCAGGCAGGTCAGGGAAGCCAGTAGCCGGCTTTTCTTCACGCCCGTCACAAAGCCTGTAAAACAAACTCGTTTCAATTTCAGGCGATCTACTTCTTTTTTAAGAAACTGCATATAGGCCGGATCTCCGTCCCCCATGATCAAAAGTTCCCCCGGCTCATTCAAACGATGCCAGATCTCGATCAGCCGTTCCACCCTCTTCCGAGGATGGACACGTCCCAGATAACCGATCCGCTTCACGCCATCCGAATACATAGGGGGCATTTTTTCAGGACATTCCATGGGACAGGGCAATACGGCCACCGGATTAGTTAATCCCAACGAACGGTAATACTCCATTTCCTCCATACAAGTAGCGTGAATACAGGCTGCCTGTTGCAACTGTCTGCGCTGAAACAAAAACAGGGCGATTTTTTTCACGAAGGGAGAGTGGGACAATGCCTCCGGATATAAAGCACCGTGGAGGGTGACCAGATAAGGACGCCCCTTCTCACGGGCGAACTTTGCCGCTATATAGCTGGAGTATAGCCAAAGTCCCTGAATATGATAAACATCTGCAACCGGAGTATCTGACAGCGCTTTTAGAAAAACAGAAGAATACCCCCACCATCTTTTTTTCAGACGGGAAGAGGGTAAAAAACGAATAAAAGGTTCACTGGAAACCCGTTCTTCTCCCGGAAATGTTTCGTTTGTCAGCACCTCTGTATCCATTCCCGCCAGGTTTGCTCCTCTTACTGTCAACAAAGTAGTACGGGCAGGACCTCCGCATGCCGTACTCATCGAATCAATTACATGAATTATTTTCATTATCGTTAACTATATTTTATATAGATCAAATAACAGGCTGTCCTCCGGATATAATCTCCGTATCATTTCACGTTCCGATTCGGGAATATCATAATCTTTTGCGATTTTCAACTGACCGCTATATTCCGATAAGTCAAAAGCGTCCAACAATATTTCCCAATCGGGGAAATATTCATATTGTAAAACTTCTACTTTTTTCCCCATAAAATCACTTTGGGGATTTAACCAGGGAAGTCGTTTATTGCGTAAAAAATAATCTCGCCCGACAGGTTTAAAACGAAAAATCCGTTTGCAAAATTCATCAGTGGAAACTTGTGCGAGTTTCCACTGATGAAACGTATATGTCCAGGGACATATACGTCGTAAAAAGTATATGAATTTTTTCGATAAGTTCCACTCCTTATATTCGCCATCAAAAACATATTGAGGTTTCTTTCTATTTGAAACAGTTCCAAACTGCCTTCTCAATTCTTTTACTGCCGAATAAAAACGATTATACGGATTACGTACCATCACAATCACCCGGTAGTTTTCCCACTCCGGAACAAAACGAGGTAAATCATGATACGAAATATGTCCCAGATCGGTGCCATGCGCTATCAAAAACGGTTTCCACCATTTTATGGCATCTGTTCGTCCATACTTTTTAATGTAAATTTCCCGCAGGAACGTTCCGCCGGATTTTGGATTATGCAGGTATATAACCTTACGTTCTTTGTCTACAATCATATTCTATATTATTATCTTATATTCTATATCCAAATACTATTTATTCCAATAACCAATCCGCCTTCATCACCGGCGAATGTGCCAACAGTTGCGTGACTTTTCCCAGCCGTTTATACAGTGGGAGCATTTGTGAAAACAGCTTCGAACGCTCTTCTGCCGTCAATGCCAGGCTTAGTTCGGACAATAGATATTTTATTTGTTTCAGCAAGTCGGTTTCATATACCTCCAGCCGGCTGAAACGGGTAACTTCTTTTATATATCCGACAAACGCTTCTTTTCCCATCACACGCAACAGGGAGTCCGGATCATGTTCGGGGTTAAGGACGATGCGTCCTACGGAAAAGTCCTTGCCGGCCAGTAAACGTGCAGCCTTGAACCCGTTTGTTTGTCCGGCTTCGTCGCTGTCGAGCATGACGATTACATGACGGGTGTATCGGCCAAGCAGCTCAATATGCTGCAAGGTTAGAGCAGTGCCGCATAAGGCTATCGTGTTATGGAACCCAGCGGCATACATGGCCAGTACATCCTTATAGCCTTCGGTGATGTATACGAATTTATGTTGCCGGATTGCTTCCTGCGCCAGATAAAGACCATATAAGATCCTGCTTTTATGATAGATCGCACTGGTCGATGAATTCATATATTTACGGATATCCTTCCCTTTCGTCTCTCCCCGGTAACGGCCGGCAAAGGCTACCAGCCTCCCCTGTTCATCGCGGATCGGGAAAACGATGCGATTACATAAGTAGTCATAAGCATACGGTAAAAAAGCAGATGCCTGCCCTACCTCAAACATCCTGTAGGCTTCGTGCAACACTTCATTTTCCGGCACGTATGGTTCCAGCATATCCAGGATCATTCCGTGGCTGTGCAACAGGGCATCTATATGTATCCGGCTGACCAGGTCCGGCTCATTTTCCTTTGCCGGTAAAGAAAAAGTCTTTACCGGAAGATACTTCACCGGCCGGTACTCGTCCGTATCCGACAGGCCATACCATCCGGCCAGCTTTTTTAAGACCGTACGGAAATCACATCCCTCCATTTTCTGAACAAATTTGAACAAATCTCCCCCTTCGCCACAGGCAAAACATTTATAGTATTGCTGTTCTGTATTCACATAGAATGAAGGATGACGGTCGGTGTGGAACGGACAAAGTCCGACCTGGGTCTTTACCGAGTTCCCGACCCTTTTTAAAGACAGATAGCGCCCGACCACATCCTCCAGACGAACTACTTGTTTTATTTGATTTTTCAGGTTCATGTATTATCAGAATGAAACCACCTTCTCCCCATGCTTAACAGCAACGTTCTATAGATCGGAATCTTGTTAAAACAAACAAGTACAAGATCTACGCAATCGACAATACGATAAACGATTTTCAAGAGACCCGGTTTTTTCCGTAAATTATAACACCGGTTATATGGACGATTTGGAAACAATAATGCAGAAACAGGTCTTTGTTTTTCATGGAAACGCCACGTCCCTGTCCACCAATGACAGGCATAAGTTTCTGAAGAAAAAGAAAGGACATTCGGATTAGCAAATGTTGGGTATTTGTAAAGACAAATACCTTCACTCAAAACTTGAGTGATGTTCTTATATCGAAAACCAAAATCTATAGCAACCTGGCACATTACTACCGGACATTCTATTTGAAAACAATCGCCTTCCGGAGTTATAAAAGAAACTGAATTATAATAATCAACACACGCTTTCATAAAAGGATGCCCTTTTTCAGAACCTATTATACCAGCTTCAATAGCAACACCAAAAGAAGTTTTCCCCAAAAACGGACTCAAAAGCAAACCTTCGTCGTTTATTAAATCTTTACCTCCACAATTCATAAGATATTCTCCATAATCAATGCCTGAAAACATCCTGTTATTTAATAAATCATCAAAAGGACGGAAAACTTCTACATCCAAATCCATATAAATACCGCCTTCTTTCCATAAAATGTAAAACCTCATATAGTCAGTAAGGAATGCCCATTTCTTACGCTCATAAGTTTCACGAACAAAAGGTATTTGCATATTCAAAGTCGAAGCATCCCAACATTTAATTTTATAATCAGGCATTACTTTACGCCAACTATTCAAACAATGTTCCATTAAAGGCAACTTCTCTCCTCCTCCAAACCAACAATAATGAATTACTTTAGGAATGGTACTTTCTTCGTTTATACTTACCGCCATTATTTCTATATTTTATTCCTTATTAAATTGTTCCATTTCCAAAGACAGCACTTCCCGGGAAGTGTTTCACATTCTAATATTTATAGGGTCTACCGGCAAACCAGAGTAACTTATTTACAACTTTTCTATAAAAAACGGTTGATTTCCATGCAAACAATGGATAATTGTCCCTGAAAAACAGTTCGAACGAACCACATAGAGGAACTTTAACCCAGTTTTCCGGACAAAGATCTTTCACATTTGTCTTCCTAAGTGTAACTCCAAACCAGGGAGACGGATAGACCACGATCTTTTCCCGGTTCTCATTAAGCCAGGCTCCCCACCAGCCAAAAGTAGAATTGCTGATGATATTATGCCGGCATAAAGATTGAATATACAAATCGACAAGAGGAGGTTCGTCATCTATAAAAAAGAAACGAGACCCTATAAAATGTTTCTTACACCAAGCAATATCGTCACTGATTATCAGAAAATCAGTATCCGGAGGAAATACAGACATCGCCTTTTTGTAATAACTCATCCGGCATACCGGATGCCTAAACTCCTGTATCAGATAATCACCACGACGAACCAATACGGATACGGGATTCCGACTCAATATATTCTCATATTTCTCACATATATAATTTTCCGTATGCGAATCTATCCGGAACAAATCTCTTATCAGTTGCTCATCGAAATATTTTTCAGACTGGAAATAGCCATGTAGCACAAGATCCTTTTCGGACGGAAGCGGATGGTAATCAAATCCTGTTTCCTGATAAACAGGATGATTTACAGGATATGTATCCTGTAAATCTATACCAAATTGCTTCAAATATACTGCGTCCGAAAAATCCATATAAATATCTTTGCA